>Ga0209367_1011277_pt1 | contig 11876 bp, 8 predicted proteins | sample WorMetLIZISLAND2_FD_187412 | JGI IMG/M metagenome (GOLD analysis project Ga0209367, IMG submission 187412) | Marine gutless worms symbiont microbial communities from Max Planck institute for Marine Microbiology, Germany - Olavius geniculatus... ... | reverse complement strand
GTGTGATGTGGGCAATATCACTTTTTGTAATTTTTGCTGTTTTCGATGTGCAAGTCCTTAAATGTTGCCGTTAACAAGTGTATAAACTAATGTTTTGTACATTTATTTAGTTTAACTGCGAATTGGTGCCAGTCTTGTTAATTAAAATCCAGCTTGTCGGGAGCTGATCGAGCGAAGACTTCGTCAGCTGTGAAGACAATTAGCCTAATAGTGACGATGATAATAACAATTAATAATAATGTTGATGTTGTTAACAACAATTTACTGCATAAGCGATTGAGAGACCAAACCCCCATCCGATTTTGGGCCGACCGTACAAACGGTCGCGCCTTAGCTACACGGTTCTGTCTGTTGTCTGTCTGTTGTCAATGACGTATGTATTGTGGCTAAACGGCACACCTTGCCGGAAAAATGTCTAAACAAGTAAATAGGGTTGCCCGAAGACTAACTCGATGGCACCAAGCCCGACTCCCTACAGCATCCTTATTTTTGCCGAAACGGTGGTACCGATGCAGCACAAATTAATGGTATTTGCATTGTCAACTGTGGCCAAACCGCTTCAGTTTGCAGCATGGTTACCATTGACAGCATATAGTAACTTATGAATGCCCTATCCGTCGGTACCATAGCCGACCTGTTCTCCCAAAATAGGAGTCCCGACCCCCAAAATTTGCATGGCGCATTACGGCCACACCGTCAAACCGTAACAAAGCGATGCTTACTGTTAAGACATTTGCAAATTGCAAATGGTCTATCTAATGCTTCCACTGCCGACCCTCCTCTTCCCTCCAAACAACGGTATTGGACTGACCCCTCATTCACATTTGCTGGCTTTCGGATACCAACGTACGGTCAGCCTTTCCTAGCGACAGATGGGCTTCTTGTTTGGAGATCTTTTCACAACAAATGCCTGCGACGTTGCTTCTTTCGGCAAATAATGGCTTGTATGCGCGCGAGTTTCGTTAAGAGAAACGTGTAAGCTTAAACTTACTTTTTTAAATTTCAAAAAGCAACAAGATGCTCTCGGTGGTGGCCGGGTGCCGTCCGGAGCCGCTAGATAAGCTTACAGTGCTGTAGCCTTTGCCCTGTCGTGGACCTTTTATAGAGCCCAGGAGTAAAATGCGGCGGACCGCGTTTAAACGACTGCCACACACGTCAAGTATGTACATACATGTACTTTACGCGACAGTCCGCAAACGTGAAAAAAACACCGAAACAACTCTTGATTTCTTACTGATTTGTTCCGGCTTACTAACAAATGTATTCGCACCGCGAATAGATATGCAAATGTAGAAACAGTTTCAGTCCGTTTTAGCTACACTCGTATTATAAATAACAGACCCGAATGACGTAGAGCTACGTTTTTCCCGACGACGAGAATAGAGTTAGAGGTTCGTTTCACAATTCACACGCGCGAAGCTCCGAAACTGAAATAAAGCACTAAATTTGTAGCTTTGTTCTATTTCGGTTTTACTCCATGTTTGCGGACAGCTGAAGACGCCCACTTCTGTGCAATATTTCCAGCTTAGGCCGGGTTTCTCAATCGATAAACTATGACGATTGCTGCCAGGTTGAAAAGGTTGAATATTTACTTAGATTTTTTAATTAAGACAGACTGTACTTGATCAATGACGTCATAAACATGGCTTTCTGTCAAAAACCAAACAGCCTAAATTATTCTTCTTAAGTTAACAACACAAGTGGAAACCGTAACAGCTTTAATTAAATTATTAACAACGTAATCTGTGACTCAAATAAAAGCCATAGGTCCCTAACCAAACTCGGCGCCTAGAACTCAACGCTAGGCCCACACATAAGAAAAACCATTAAAAATCAAACAAGCACATTTAGCTTAGCATCAGCTCGTTACAACAATGCATCACTTTATGCATACACGAAGTTAAGATTACTCAACGTCAGGCAAAGTCGAACATTTTCAGTAAATAGTTTGGGTTCGCCAATTAGGCTACTAGTGGTTCACAGAAATTAATCTGTGGAACAGATAAAAATTCTAAATTAAAAAAAAACATAAAGCATGAAAAAATTAGAAATACACATAAAACAAGCAAACGATCGTTCATATAAAATGAGTATTTTTACGACAATTACAATGATTATTTGCTCAATAGCAAAAATTAACTCATATAAACAGTAGCGTTAACATAATTACCTTATCCTGCTACGCCACCAGTATCAGTCAATTGTGTTTTGTATGTCAGTTACTCAACAATTTGTGGCAAAACAGAATTTCGATCAAATCAAATGGCTCACAGAAAAAAAGCAGAACATACATAATGTGTCCATTATTAATCTCACTAATTTACAAAGCTGCTTCTGAGTCATGGCATGAAACTTTCAGATACACATGCTATTTTGTGCAATCTGAGATCACATCTGCTTATGGCCATTACCCAAGCACTGATTGTTTTGAAACAAATTATAAGATGTCGGCCTACGCTCGTATATTATGCGGCAGTCCGTTTATGGTTGCACATTGCACAACCACCACAATCTTATTCCTAACCATAACCCTGACCATTCTTCCCCTTAAACTGAGAATTTAATTTTTATTTTTCCGTTTTTTTTTACTACTGCCCTATAGGCAAAGTTCACACCAATTTCGGTTCCCCTACGCTTCTTTTTTTTCGAGTTGGGAGCCTGTACAGGACAGACAGACAAACGGGAGAACAGACGATCGAGTAAAACACGCAATGTGGCCTGTTTGGACGGCGACATAAAATTAATGATATCTTTACTGTTCACGATGTTCACTAACAATAATAATGCTGATAAAGTACTATACAGAATGGACGACAGCGCAAAACAGTCGTACGGTATTGCTGCCTTATAAAGTCATGGCATATCACGTACCTTTCGGCTTTTAAAGCTCAGCAAATGTAAGAAACCGAAATTTAAAAAAAATGTTACAACGTCCGTCATTGAGCACAAATGTATACAGCAAATGAAGCGATATGTGGATCAGTGAAATACTGATGCTATAGAGCTGTCCAACGACTAACTATTTTCCGTCTCGTTATTAACATAGGCTGTAAACAAAATGACTTCGGACGCGTAACATTATCATCATAGCAGTGAACAACGAACAATGATTTTATATGAAAATAGCGTTGTAAATGATGAAACATAAGTTTGATTTCGGGAGTTTCGTTTTGACGGATAGTTTCGCTGGTTTACGGTGCCATTTATTGATACTTTGGTAATGTTTACTAAGCACTGTGTGATCGACGTAACTTAGCGGCTGCAAAGTAAATGTTTGCTCGACTCCGACCACGCGGAGTGTTGTCACTGCGTTAAATTTTTCAACGCCATTAAATGTTTTGTGAACCACGGATTAATTCCCGAACACGCCAACGCGTCAATTGGACAGATCTCTCCGAGAAATTATCGCAAGTGTCCAGTGCACTAGTCACGATCGTTAGCTGATACGGTCAATGACGATCGACGAGTCCTGGCAATTAACAAGAACCAGCAATTACCGACAAACTGCGTGCTGTTATAAATGCTCGTCCGACAGAAATACGACAGCTGGTATGTAATATAATATGACTCGCACTGGCTGTGGGGTTAAGCAGAAGTGTGGGGGCTTGCACACGTCCAGCCATCACCATGTTTCCGACTGAAACGCGTGGATACGGAGTTTCACCTTTAGTTCTCAAAGCTGGTATTTCTAAGACCCTAAGTGACCCTGTTGTGTATGCCGTATCCGTGCCGTACTCATATTGTGGCCCTGAGGGAAGTTGCACATATTTTCAGTCCCCACAGTTTGACTCTCCAGTGTTCAGCAAAATAACACCCCGTTTACACGAAGAAGCTGGCTTTTAGAGCTGCGTCTAAGAGCGCTCTAATAGCGCACGTCGTGCACTTCTACGTAGAGCTGGCTTAATAACGGTGTATATTGCAAAAATTCACGAAGCTCGTGAAGGTCTACGCGCGCTCTTAAAGCCAGCTCTTACAGCCAGCTCTCAAAACAAGCTTCGGCGCACGCGTTTCAGCCTTTCATTTCCAAACGGAAATATGGTGATAACTGGACGTGGTGATAACTGGACGTGTGCAAGCCCTCACAGTTCAGTCAAAACAAGTGCGTGTGTGTATTAATGGAACGTGAAGGCACTGATACGAGTAGATGCGAGTCACGCGTCATACGGACGTGCACCTCCAAGGCAGCTGTTGCTGCTGAGTATCTGAAGCCAGTTCCACGACCGCTGAGGTAGATGATGGTACTTGATATGCGCCGGCGCCAGCGACTAATGATGTTGGACGCTCGCAGACCAGGGCTGGTAGTGGTGGAAGCGGCGGTGGCGGCTGCGGTAACCGTCTTGCCCCGTGGACGTACGGCGTTTCGTCTGCAGTCCGCGGCCGACGAGTCTCATCGTCTCCTCGAAACTCGTCGTCTGGTCGAGACTCGTTGTTTTGTCGAAGCTTGTCCTCCCGCCGGACGCAGACACTACTGCGGCGAGTCGGCGGCGCCGGGGGTGACCGTCTTGCCCCGTGGATGTTGGGAGCTACGTCGTCCCGCCGGCGGAGCTCGTTGTCTTGTCGAAGCTCGTCATCCCAAAAAGGCTCGTCCTGTGGTCGAGTCTCGTCGTCCGATCGAGACTCGTTGTCTCGGCGGACGTAGACGCTGCTGCGCCGAGTCGGTGGTGGCGGGGCTGACCGTCTTGCCCCATGGATGTACGGTGTCTCGTCATCAGTCGGCGGCCGGCGAATCTCGTCGTCCCGTCGAGTCTCATCTCGTTGAGGCTCATCTTCTCGCCGGACGTAGTTGCTGTTACGCCGGATTGGCGGCGGTGAGGCTGACCGTCTTGCCCCCTGGACGTAGGCAGCTTCGTCGTCCTGCCGGCAAAGCTCGTGGTCTCGGCGAGGCTCGTCGTCTCGTCGAAGCTCGTCGTCTGGTCGAGACTCGTTGTCTCGGCGGGTGCAGTCGGTGCAGCGCGGAGTCGGCTGTAGGTAGTCGGTGGCCGGAAATGCTCCACCGTCCAGTGCGGGGGCAGCACGGACACTGACCGACGACTGACCGATGTCCACCATGTCTCCACCACGCTCAGCCACGGCGCCGCTGCTGCTGCTGTGACGGCGGGAATGCTGCATCATGGCTCGAATGACGTTCGAAGTCTCGACGACAAGTTGGTCGAAGTTCGGTCGACGCCACGCGTGCACGTGCCAGCACTGCTGCATCACGTCGTATCTGTGCATACAGCCAGCGACAAAACAAACAACGACTTCGTTTCAGTTTTCATTTCTGTTATTATTTCTGTTTTATTTCACACGTTCAGCCAGAAGAAGAAGAAATGTCATCGGGCTCGATGCACGTCGATGAACAGCTCATCTGTTTTTTTGACCTTCGAGAGCCGACCTACATTACGGTACTCATCCATTAAGCCAGTGTATACATGGCTGACAGACTCGGTATTTAATGTATAGGCCTACACTGGCAGTACTGTTCTACAGATACATGGTCTACTGTATCGTAGAATACGTCGTTTCTTTCCAATCCCTTGTGACGGTTATGTTTATTTTCTAAACATCTTTTTTTCTGTTTTAACACTGATTGCAGCTTTTGCAAAGCAAAACTGATATCGTACAACCGTCGCTAGTACGCAATGCGCCTATATACACATTAGGGGCTTTTTGGCTTCGATGCGCTGTATAAATTCACGTTTCACTTATTTAATTGTGTGTGCCCGAATAACTGAAGCGAAAACGAACAAAATTGCAGTGTTTCTGTTGTTTTAAGCCGTGGCTACACGCACTGATTTCCTCGTCCGAGATGTTGTCCGATGTCGCCGAGCCTTCAGAGGTTTAAAAACTTCGTCCGAGGAAATCAGACGGAACGTGCTTGCTCATTCTTTCCGATTTTCTCAGACAAGGTTTGTTGCCTGTCAGCCAAAAGATGCTCATCAGAACCTTGGATGAGGAAATCGGTTCGTGTAGCCACGGCATTACGAGTGAAACGTGCGCCTGTGTAGAACTCACAGAGCGTTGGGACAGTATGCTGGCTGCGGTAGGCGACGACCGTTCCTCAGGAACGTGACGATGTCCCAGTTGTCGACGTCCGGATACGGACTGACGCCTCGTGTCATTAGTTCCCACAGGACAACGCCGTACGACCACTGTGCACATCACACCAACAGACTCGACACCAAGGCCAGGGCAAAAAAATTAGTCTGGAAGAACTTGGATTTTTTAGATTTAAAAAAAACTTCACAAACCTCAAAAGTCCAATTTTTAGGGTTTTTTGTTTATTGTGAAATTAATAACATATCATATTTTATTTCAGATTTCAATCGTGACTTCTGAGTTATGACGATCACTTCATCCTGCTATAACGTATAGAAAAAAATTTGATTATGTGACGGAGAGGATGTATAAGAATTTTTCCTGGGTCATAATTTTGTGTAGACCTATGGTGTTCATTAAACACTAAACCAGAAAAAAACACCTTAAAAAACTCGAAACACCTTAAAAAACCTTTAAAAATCTAGGTTTATTTCCGCCCTGACCAAGGCTGGCTACCAACAAGAAGCATAATGCTGCCCGTCTGCATGGACGCCCGCAGTCTAGTGTACTGCCACCTATCCAGATTTTCAGTTCAAGGAAATTTCGTTGTCTGAAAGGAAAGATGTTGATGTATTGATGAAACTGATACAACTAATGACATTGTCACGTTCAGTTTATCAAATAATATTTAACGCTAGCAGAGCTAGGTATAATTTGCCAACTTTCATCGACCAAACACATTTCTCAAAAACGAAAACAGTTATCTACGCAGAAGCAAAAAAACAAGTAAGTAACCAAACTGTCCAGTAAATAGGTCAAACTGTAGAGTGCAATAATAGTCTAAAACCAAATGTTCACCAACAAAAGAAGGGGAGAAGAAAAAAGGAGGGAAAGGAACGGGGAGAAAAAGGCGGAAGGATGGAAAATAAGAGAGAAAAGAGAAAGGAAGAAAAGAAAGGGGGAAGAGATGGCCACCTACCGGCACTTTTTCCCAGCTTGAGCCCTGACTACCGGTAGTGAACTGTCCCCGCGATAAACGGCAAAACGCAACAAAGGAAGAATAGAGTCTTACGACGTCAGTCTTGGAGTTGTAGATGCCTTTCTCGAGGCTCTCGAGCGCCATCCACTTGACAGGCAGTTTGCTCTTGCGGTTGTCGCTGCTGTAGTAGTCGCGCTCGTAGATGTCACGTGACAGGCCGAAGTCGGCCACCTTTACATGCATCTCGTTGTCCAGCCTACAAGCAAACGTCACACAATCACACAGTCAGTCAGCCAGTCACACAGGCTTTGAAAACGCTCATAGATACCCGCGGTATGTTACACCAGGGTCTGGAGTGGGACAAGTTAGTGTTAAACGAACTTGTACACTCCAGACAGTGGTTCGATCGAGGCACGATAACTGAAACATGGCAGACCGAAGACAATCTGGTTCAGCAATATCGTGTTAGGCCTATGGATCAGACTTGGACTGGGACAACTGCTTCAGAAGACCAGCGATAGACAGGCATGAAAAGTGATCGTTTATAGTGCGACCGAACAGAGTTGAAAAGAAAAAAGTATACACAATTTTGCACGTAGCGAAAGTTAGTACCAGTAGATTATCTTTGTCAGTGATGAACACCATAAAAAGTACAAAAAACGAGTACAATACGCAAAAAAACAGTGATAACTGCAATCCTAGAAGACGAATGCCAGTGGTTAAAAAACTCACATGCAGTTGCGAGCTGCCAGATCGCGATGAACAAACTTGAGATTGGACAAGTACGCCATTCCTTGCGCAATCTGAACTGCAAAACTGATCAACTGCTTCACAGTCGGCGTCTGTCGCAACAATTACAGTTAGGCCTAATGCACTAATAATCGTAATAATCGTTTGTTTATGCAGCAGAAATGATATCACAACAGCTCTTGATCACATTTAGACACAGTCAGCTCTTCGCGGCCAATAAATTCTCAAGACTTGCCGTCTCTTGGTTCACAGACATCTCAATACCAGTTCAGTTTTCTCGTTCAACATTATTTCTGACCGTATCTTATTCAACCGTAGCACGTGAAGCGTCTAGCACAATGAAATACAGAGCCAGAAAGAGCAGATTCGTTTTTCATACATGATTCGACGGTGGTGACATTTTGAAGTTCTATATTCGGAAGTAGACCTACTAAAAGGCATCTGAAAATGCAGGACCAGGAAAAACACAATATCTTGAAAATGATGCAGTTCATTATTTCCCACGTCCCGAACTTTCTATCCAGTTACTGCTATTCTGTGATCTGTCTGTTATTCACTGGTCCTGTGAATTCAAAGCCGTACAATAAAGTCAGAACAGTGTTTACATCACAGCAAGTGTATGATGTTAAACTTGTTGATTCCATTCGTGTAACTGTTACTGTTAAGGCACAGCGACGTAACTGAACTGAACTGAACTGATATGGTTTAGTTTTTGAGGAACTGTGCAATGGGCAAGCTGGGTGAGCCCACTGGTCATTGCTTGACGTGTACGCGAGCATGGTCACGTAGGCCACCGACGCCATTGGACGGTGCCTACTGTAATGGATTACTGCTTGCCTACTGGCCAGTTCCTCAAAAACGACAACATGCCAGTTCAGTTCAGTTACGTCGCTCTGTATGCGCCTTTACCACTCTTTAGTGAAACAAGAGTGTGCAGCCGTTGAGGGGTTGCCCGCTATGGGGCCGTCCTTGCAGTTGAGTACGTGCGTGCTACCACACGGCGACAGCAAGTGCTGCCATCTTGTGAATCATTTAGACTTGACGACGCTACGTGGTGAGCGTGCTTTGGTGGTGGTGGATTTTTCGCCAACAACGCAATTAGCCGCCGTGACCTTGACCTTTGACCCTTTGACCTTGAAATTGGTCCACGGGGTGCTCGTGTCCCGGGAATCCTTCCTACCAAGTTTGGTTTTCGTAGGTCTTTTCGTTTTCCCTCTAGGTGGAGGCACGGGACAGACAGACGGACAGCATCGATACATAATAGGGCCTCCTTCTAGGAAGGACGGCCCCATAATAAAGCAGCTCAGAGCGAGCGGGGACAGCTCACGTGTGCCTCGTTGCGGATGTATGACAGAAGGTCTCCGTGACGCATGAACGGCAGAACGACGAGCGGCAGGTTGTCGAAGTCGAGCGCAACTCCAATCAGTGACAGAACATTCGGATGATCGAACTCTTTCATGCGCACGGCCTCGTCGACAAAACGTCGCACTTCCGCCGCACACGACCCAGAGTTGTCTGCTCAAACACAAAAGATTCACTGATACAACAACACACCATATATCTGCTGTACGGGGATCGGTGACGGCCTTCTGACGAAACTGCAGACTGTCCAGAATGCAGCAGCGCGTGACGTGACCGGAACCAGGAAGTTCGACCACATCACTCTAGTGCTGCGTCAACTTCATTGGCTTCCGGTCCGCCAGCGAATCACCTTCAAGCTAGCGATGATCACCTTCAAGTGCCTTCATGGTCTGGCGCCGTCATACTTGGCAGATGTGTGCAACCCGGTCTCGTCTGTCGTCGGCAGGTAGCAGCTGCGGTCCGCAAACAGCGGGGCACTCGTCGTGCCGCGCACAAGGACCACGATCGGTCGAAGGGACTTTGCCGTGGCTGGCCCGGCCACGTGGAACAGTCTCCCCGTCGACCTGCGGACTTCATCACTGTCCAGAGATACATTTGCGAAAAAACTTAAAACTCATTTATTTGGCTGCGAGCGCTCTTGAGGTCTTTTCTAATTGGGCGCTATACAAATTGACATATTCATTCATTCATATTCATCTGGTGGCAGCTCGATAATCAGAAGGTTCAATAAACCAAAAGTTTTAGGGTTCTTTCCTATACACTTCTACAGATGCTGACTCAAGCTCCACATTTCCTCTTAACTAAGAGTGAAGTTAGGGTTGAGGTTACCGTTAGGGTTAGAGTGAGGGTTAGAGTTAGTGAAAATGCATGTTGCAGCATAAACATTCGGACTATCAAACCTTCAAATTATAGACACACAGCCATATATTCATATAGCACAGGAGGCAGGCACAACAAGTTTCTAATGTGTCGCAGCCGCAGCGTCGAAGTTACAAAAACTAAAAGCAAACAGGCGCATAACGTTAAATTTAACTCCAATGCATCTGAATAGTATCTGAATAGCCAACTGATTGCAGCATGACAACGGCGATAATATCTTGATTGTCTATGTGCCGCTGTAACCCACGCGACTGACGGCAACATCGCTTCATATTGTTATCCCTGACAAGAAGTTTATGTTTTTAATTCTGTCCGGCTGTTTGCAAGACAACACAAAATGTTGCGAACGGACTTCGATTACCGCGGCGATCTGGATAATCGTATCGCAAACTGACACACTAATACATGTAAAATAAAATATATAGCTGGATAAAGGTATTCTGATCTACCGGTAAGTGAAAGTAAAAGGGTGCCATACCCCACGAGGGTATTGGCGGAGTGCTCATCTTTCTTTCTATGGCCGTTGAGCCTGTAGGTGGATAGACCACTAAGTCTGTAACGCATGGCCAGTGCGACGTCAGACCTTCCCAGCCTCAGAGCGGCAATGGCCTTTGACCGGTACCAAATTATACCGCTTGGTGAACAGAGGCACATGTGTGCGAACAACTTGCCCAGGGTTGTTACTTGGCAGCGCACCGGGCGAGAGTTGAACCAGCAACCTCACGGTCACCAGTCCGACATGCTACCGTTACATCACTAAGCCACACTGATCTAGTGGTAAATGAGTGAGAAGTGATTAACCAACCTGTGGGTATTCTCATCGTCTTGATAGCAACCTGCGTCTCAGACTTGTCATCAGCAATCAGCAATCCATGGTAAACACATCCAAAGTGACCTGTAGACAATCAACACAAGCAGTATAGCAAAACATCATAAAAGCAATAGTAACAGTAATGCCTGTCAATGTAATATAAAATCGTGTACGTGACGCCGCTTCTAAAGAAAGCAACCTGGATCGTATCGAAGCTGCTGGAGCGCATCGTCGCCCGACGTCTGCTGTCATATCTGACGTCAGCTGGTCTAATGCCGTCGCTGCAGTCAGCATATCGTGTCAATCATTCGACTGAGACTGCAATTCTCCGCGATTTGGCTGACATTCTACCGGCGTTGGATCGCGGCGACTTCGCCCTCGACTTGTCGGCGGCTTTTGGCACCGTCAACCACAGTACCCTTCTACGCCGGCTTGAGTGTTCCTATGGCATTCGCGGCACTGCTCTAGGTTGGGTGAGGTCTTACCTCACTGGGCGGACTCAGTACGTGCGGTCGGGATCATCTAGTTCTCTGCCTACAGTACGAAGGTCTGGGGTTCCCCAGGGTTCTGTTTTGGGGCCCATACTGTTTTTACTGTACACAGTCGACCTCATTGGTCTTGTCACCAGACATGGTTTGTGCAGCCATTTATTTGCCGATGAAAGTAGAGCCTACGGGTCATGCCCACCTGCCGTCACGGTCAGACTTCAGAACCAGCTGTTCGTCTGTGCTGGCGACGTTGGTGAGTGGATGGCAGCCAATGGTTTACAACTCAACGCCGACAAGACGGAATTCATGTAGTGCAGTTAACAACGGCGGATTGGTCAGTTACCTAGTGAGCCTTCTGTCGTCTGTGGAAGCTCAGTAACTCCATCCAATGTCGTGCGCGACCTCGGCGTGTGGGTCGACAGTGGTCTGACGATGTCCACTCACATCACCAAGACTGTCGCCGGTGTTTCGCCACTCTACGCCAGTTACGCAGTGTACGTCGGTCGTTGTCGCGTGATGCTTTCACTCGTCTAGTAGTGGCGCTCGTGCTGTCAAGGCTGGACTACTGCAATGGAGTACTGGCGGGACT
>Ga0209367_1011276_pt1 | contig 11877 bp, 5 predicted proteins | sample WorMetLIZISLAND2_FD_187412 | JGI IMG/M metagenome (GOLD analysis project Ga0209367, IMG submission 187412) | Marine gutless worms symbiont microbial communities from Max Planck institute for Marine Microbiology, Germany - Olavius geniculatus... ... | reverse complement strand
CCCCCTTTCCTCCTCTTTTCCCTTCCCCTGTCCTCTCCTTTTCCCCTCCCCTCCTTTCCCTAAGAAGTAGGCCTAGGACCCCCTAAAATCCAGCTATGAAGTCTGGGGGAGCGTTGTGAGCTCTCCCAGCGGTTCTGGGGCGGAGCCTTATAGCCGAAATCGAATTTGGTCCATTTTAGCTTTAAAAGATGAGATCTGGTGGCAACGATTTTAATTATTTTCTCGAAAATAAACTGACCAAATTGGCAAATTTTGTGCAATTTAAACGTGCTTAGATCTATGTTTTGTCTGGAGGATTGGGGGGGCTGAGCCCCTTGGGTCCCCTTGGCTACTCCACTGGAGGTCAGGTGCGACATATGGCGCCGAGATTATCGCGAGAACTACCGGTAGACGCCGCAGGAGTCGATTGAAATGGATAATGGGAATAATGTTTCTTCCGCAGGTGACTAGAAAATTTGGGAAGCGTCGTGAGCTCCCCTAACGGGGTCCTGGGCGGAGCCCCTGCCGACATGAATTTGACGCATTTTTAACCTTAGCCTACAAAACACTTTCGGTAGGCCTAGTGCCTACAATAATAACATCGCGAGTAGCCAGAGCGAATTTTTTTTTGATTTTTCTCCCTCTTTTTCTCCCAAATGGTATTGAGCTATTAAAAGAATAGGGATGTTTATCCTGCAGCATGGCTATACCGCTACACTACAAATAATAATTTGTGAGACGAGGCATTCTCTTATAGGCCTACTGTCAGATGCAATGCGTGCATCCGTCTATCGGCACCGTCCGTCAGTGTCCAACTTTGAGACGCCGTATCTTCTTAACGGTGCAAGATAGACGCATAGGCTACCTGCAGGAAATGGCCCATCGCAAGTCAAATGGTCACGTGACCGATGACGTCACGTGACCCCAAAGGTCAAGGTCGATGGGGCGATAAAGCCATGTCTGGTACTAGTAGTGATTTTTAGTGCTTTCTTTTCCCCCGGTCTGTCCCCGACGAAAATACTCAAATGTCCCGATATGGGGGAAGCTGTTCCCCGACGGGGGCAGCGGCTCAAACACCCTTAGCTTCTCTCTGGCACCGCTCCTGAAAAGCTAAAGCACGGAGGCGGTACAAATAGGCAACTACAGCTCGCTCGTGGCGATGTACTACTTCGTCCAGTCGCCGTAGAGACGCTGGGTGCATTCGGAGATGAAGCAGCTGCGGCCTCGGCCGTCGGAATGTTACCACAACCGCAGTGCCGCGTTCCGTGGACTCTTCCATCGCCTTAGTGTCGCCATCCAACGGGGCAACGTCGCTGTCGTGACTGGAATCGTTGCCCTATCGGCGAAACTCGATGACATTTTTAATTTTCGTTTAAAGTTTAGAAATATGCGAGCTTGTTCGGTAGTTAGATTTTGTACTTATAATAGGTCTACCCGTGGCCAGGGGATTCTATCCGTATACCTGGTGGGCGCAACTTCCAGAAAAAATACGGGGTAGTTTTGTCAAGGGTGTAGATGTGCAGTGGCTTCTATCCCCAAATCTGGAATCGAAATCTGAATAGACTTTATGCAAAAACCGCAAAAAACGATTTGACACACACAGTTCCGCTAAGCGGCCGAAACCACGTTCGTACCCAAATCGGTTAGCATGTGCAAACTCACTGCCCGTAGTCGAAAGGAAGGCGGGGGAACATTTTCGGACGTCTAAAAATGAAAAAAATAATACGAAACAGTGTCACCAGATGCGGTTTCCGGAATGCAAAAATGCTCTGAAATACGTTTCTGGCCGGAGTTCCGTCCCAGACGCCTCTGGGGCAGCTTAAATTACAGCACTCTCCAGACCTTCTAGTTAGATTAAAGGGGGCTTTTAAGCCTACTTTTAAGCAGATTGGAGGTAAAGCGAGAAAAGGTGTTCCCTTAAACAAAAATTTCTCATTACAACACTGATCAGCAGTAGTTAGTAGGCTGACAGAGGGACGTGAGGCGCTGATGTATGACATTGGTATCGACGTGTCATTGACCTCGGAACATTTTCTGCTGATTATTGCTATAACGATCATCAGTTTGCAACGTTCATACGCCTGAACCTGTTGCAGTGCTGACACGGGAGTCTATCCCCACATATAGACATTGAAGCAAATAACATAAAAGGCATTTGTCGCCGTCTAACTTTCAAAATAGGGCTAAGGCTTTGCCGTCCTATTTTTGGCAATAAAGTGAGTCACCGAGGACCGGAAAAATTTGCACGCCATTATTTTTCCACATGGTTTCACTCTGATCAAGCTAACAGATAGGCCTAATGCAAAAAATCAGTTTTGGCAAGCGAATTCTTCTGGAGCTATTTTTGGACGTGGCGACCCGCAGGAATTACTTATCGTAGCTTATATGGTAGCGAAAATACTTAAACTTACCCTTTCGTTTACTATTTTTACGCGCGAAAGCAGCTACTGCTTTCGCGCGTCTTAGCCATTGCAATTCTGTCTGTCTGTCCGTCCGTCCGTCACACGGGTGGATCAGTCAAAAACGGTGCAAGCTAGGATCACCGAATCTTCACCTTCGGCTGCCTGGAAAACTCTAGTTTCAAAAACCATAGAGTTTTCCCGTAAATTCGAGGGGGTCACCTCGAACGAAGGCGCTAAATTAGATGAGTGGGAAAAATTTGCGATTTTCCGCCAATGAGTAGCGGTATCTTAATTATAACGATGCGAGATACGAGCAGAGCCTAGGTTACTATTAATCACTAATAGAAAGTCGTACACTAGCTCTCGATTGGCGCCGAATTCAATGACCTTGGATGACCTTGAGCGCTAAAAAAAGTTTTTTACGGATTTTTTTGGCGCTTTCGGGCTGCGAGACACATTTCAAGAGCGAATTGCGCCGAAACCAATTAAGATTGACATAGACAAGCTGCGTAAGAAATTTTCAGCATTGAACGTGGATTTCAATGGCCCAAGTCTCGATTTTCTAGGTTCGAGGAAACCAGCGCACGAGGGCATCAAAGAGCGGTACTCCTGTGAAAGTCGTTATCTTACCAGGCCAGTCTTTTGTGATAACGGTTGCAGACAGGCATAGCATAGGCAGCTGCCTATCACAACAAGCATAGTGATGAGCTTTTTAGTCTTATCAACATCGATGACTTTGAAAGACCCAGAACTTCCAAAATAAGGGGTTTTCATTAATTTTTGCGATCTTCAGCTGCAGCGCACACTCCAAGAATGAACTGCGACGAAATGGCTGGAGAATGGAGACTGACAGTTTGCGATCCGGAACTGCTATAGACTTTCGCCCGTCTCGTGAGCATTAGCTCAAATTTCTTGTTTCGTTTGTTTTGAACTATTCCCTAATATATATATTACGGAATAGTTCAAAACAAACGAAACGAGTTTCTTTAGTGACGTTAGAGGCGAAACCCCAACCGCAGTCAATTTTCGGTCATTCTGGCAGGAAAACCATTTGGTAGCAAGCTATACTAACTGAAATAATTCAAGTCAAGTCTTGAAACGTTATACCAACCCCTCTAAATGGTCGAAAAAAACTTTCGTTTATTTGTATTGTGTTGTAAGCACTGTAGCCTATTGTTGATGGCGCCGCATCCAAGGTTATTGTTTTATAGACTAAATGTTCTGCGGTGCAGCGTCATTATGATGAATCAAGTAATCAACTGACATAAATAATCTGCCTCTCTCTGTCTCGCTGTAGAGCACAGTTCATGAACTGATATAGGCCTACATCCACAGCTAACAGCACTGCGGCGTTCGTCTACAGGTCTCGACTCGTTTCTGATACGAAACTCAACACCCAGATGTGAGTCGCTACACTGCAAAAGTTTTATAACAATAATGATAGCTATAAAGTAGATTAGTCAATATTTTTAAAATTCCGTTACCTAGTAGGCATCAATTTGGAAAAGAACATGTACATTTTTTTGCAAGCCAAGACCGATTTAACGGCAAAAACTCCATATGCAATAGTCTGTAATTTCGCGCCCCTCAAAAAATCTGGCCGCCAGCCGGAAAACGCAGGCCCAGATGATGAGCACACTCTGTGTGGTGCTAAACAGTTTGTTTTCTAAAAAAAAATTGAGTAGGCCCTAATATCGCGAGTGTATTTTTTCGATGAAGTTTGTGCGCATAGTCTACTGTACTACATGTATGGTATCATTTGTATGAGAGGGAGATGAGCACGTTGCTCACGCTCCTGTGTCTCTGTATTTGTGTCTTTCAATGTGTTCAAATGCAGATGAGAGTGCAGCTAATTGTTGCTTATGCTACTGTCCTATTGCTGCTGATCTGTGCTGAATCTGGCAACGCGCTCAAGTGTTACTGGTGCGTCGGTATTCACTGCAAGCATGCCGGCAGCGAACAGGAGATCGACTGTAACGGTTCCTGCTATGACATGAGAGCTACGCTCGACAACGGTATTTTGCACATTCGCTCTAAATATTCCACTCCACTACGACATGAATGACATAGGCCAAAAGGCATGCAGTGGCACGAGGCAGACAAAGCGCGCCCTGCTTAAATTTCGGCTTGTCGGAAAAAGTTTTCTTGTCGGGAATTTTTTGCAAGAAATTACAAGAAATTTGAGCTAATGCTTACGGGACGCGCGAAAGCCTATAGCAGTTCCTGCCCGCAGGCAGTCACCCATCGCAGTACTAACCGGGCCCGGCGTAGAGTAACTTCGTTTCAGCCGAAACGCGTTACCAACGACGCCACGTTACCAATGCCAGTACCGTGGCGCCGCCTTGTGAATGATTGTGTCGCAGTCCGAAATCGCCCAAAAAATCCATTAAAAAATCCCTATTTTGGCGTTCAAGGTCATCCAAGGTCATTGGATTCGGCGCCCATCGAAAGCCAGTATACGATTTCCTATTAGTGATTAATAGTAACCTAGGCCTTATCTCGCACCGTTACTGAGATACAGCGAGTTATAGGCCAAAAATCGCAAATTTTGATCACCCCCTCATTTAACGACCTCGTTCGGAGTGACCCCCTTCGAATTTATGAAAAAGCTTTACGGTTACTGAAACTAGAGTCTTCCAGGCAGCCGATGGTGAAGATTTGGAGATCCTAGCTTGGACCGTTTTGCCTGATCCACCCGTGTGACAGACAGACAGACGGACAGACAGACGGACAGAATTGCGATGGCTAAGACGCGCTGAAAGCATAGCTGCTTTCGCGCGTAAAAATTTAATTGCGACTGGAAATTGATTACTTTGAGGAAATTAAGGGTAAAAGCAATATTAAAACTTTGAGCACCTGTTATCATATTGGTTGGAAATTTGGCACAAAGTTATAGGTGCGCGTGTGCTGAATTTAAGCCAAATCATTAATGTCTATTGCGTGTGAACATTTAAGGGCGCCTGTAGTACCCCCTAAAGGACAAAAATTAAAGACTTCCGAGAAAGTTGATTAGGGTGGCCGGGTAGGCTAAACATTATCTGTGTAAACTATGTGGTTACTTATAGTGTTTACACGATCGAGCAAACATCGAGCAGTTCGCTCGACGTTCTATGGTAATTAGCATGCTAATTAGGAGGGCAGGCGGGTTGTAAGTGGAAGGCCTATATAACACGTGATCAGCTGTGGGCTAAGAGCCTAAACATTTGAGCCAGAGGCGGGTACGTTCCAATAGGCCTGCTTGAGCCAGCTCGATGTTTGCTCGATGTTTGCTCAATCGTGTAAACACCCTATTAGTGGACCGAAGTTCACCGGACTTTTTACGCTGAATGCGGGAAGAATCTCAGACGATTGATTAGGCCTACTTTTTCGATTTTGGATACCGGTGATATTCGCGATCAAAGTTTGAAGTTGCACGAAATTTTGCACGAATTTGGCTCCAACTTTTTTTGTGGGTGGGAGAGAACTGTATTTTGGGAACTAGATTATAAAATCGAACATACTTACAAAAACGCGTAGCAAAAGTTTCATGGCAATCGGCCAAGAAGCTCGGAGATCTCGTGCTATACAAATAGGCTAACATCAACAGGAAAACATATTAGACCGCCCGTTACTAACGTACGGGTGACTTAATTAGATACTACACAAATTATGCAATTCACGTTATTCGATGCCAGTCGATGGTGAACGACAAACCGCAATAACAATTATTATTTGATTCCATATCTAGTTAGCCACAATATCGTTGCGTCTGTTCTCAGTTCTTACTTAATCACTTCGTCTGCCATGTCTGATTCATCACTTTTCTAATAGTAATCCTATTTCACCAATTTCATCATCATCATTTCTTCATTCTTCTTTTCCAATCTCTAAACTTTTTTTCTCAAATCCTGCATCTTTCATGGACATCTGGAATGGGTCGCCGGATAACTGCACTGCTGACGATTTTCCGTTGCTTGCCGGTTTTTTTTCGTTCCAGATTTTTTAGTACCGGCTTTCGTTATTTCATTCCTTTTACGTGTATTAATAATTGCTAGTGTTTTGGTCACAGACTTTTATTACTCGTGACTAGACCCTGAGCCAAATTTTTTTTAAAAGTGTCGCTTCACTAACTGAAATAAGCCGGCTAGCCGAATATTTTTCCGGCGGCGGCGGTTTCAAAAAAAAATTCGGCGGTTACGGCGGCTAGCCGAAAATTGCACTGCCAACTATAGCAATGTACATTCAATGACCGTGCGTAATAACTTGAATGAATAGTCTGCAAATGGCCAATTAAGCCGTAGGCCTATAATGTTTACTGTGCAGGAAATAATTTAATTATTTTCAATTATATAAAAAGAAATGGTTTCATAATTTATAGAATAGGGCTATGATAAAGATACACACGAGTGTTCAGATTCAATGCCACCACGTAGAGTCTAGACGTGAATGAAGTACATGTACCAACAGAAAAAAAACTCCAATTCCACACACACACACACACACATCGTTGTTACAACTTGTAGGTTAGTTAGCCAGTAGTTGACTTTTGGGGATGGTGGCGTTTCGTAGGCCTAGCGGTAACGCGTTGTGTCCGATCAACGAAATTAACTTACGTCAGGCCCGGTTAGTACTTGGATGGGTGACTGTCTGCGGGCAGGTAAACCATCTCGGTGTGCAACCAGCCGCTTAGGTCAACTCAGCCTTCTTTCCCTCCGGGGTAAGTAAATCGAGTACCAGCCTATCTTGCTGGGGTTAAGGCTGTGTCGGGTGGCAGGTAACACTGTGATCCCATACGGCAGCTCTGTGATGGGTTTCCTATAAAGAGCCATGCGGTACCTTTAACCTTTTAACCTTCATAACTATACTGGTGCTATAAGCTTACGAGTACGTAAGACTACCGTAGCTCACACTTTAATTTCTGCACTTTTTTGTTTTTCAACAGGCACTGATGACGAGCTTACTCCTATGTAAGCTACACTTGAGCGACTTTACTCAGAATGGGAAATGACTTTTCCTGAATTTGCCAGTGTCCTAGGCATTTTATTTTTATCCAACTACACTGGGATACTTAAATTCAGATAGTGGTCAACATCAAACGACGTCGCTGCAATGCACGCAGGCATGCAGTTAAACGACTAATTCGCGTTGCGTCAGTTTGATAAAATTCGGCTAGCCTAATTTTTTCCGGTGGTTACGCGCAAAATCTTATATCGGCTAAGCCGGCTTAGCCATAAATTTTTCGGCGTCGGCGGCTAACCGAAAAAAAATTTTCGGCGACGGCGGTTATGTGACTTCAAATCGATTCAGAGATGGACTTGGCCTCGCCTAAATGGACTCGACTGAAAATGAGACGAGACTACAAAAGTTGAAAACTGATTGATCGTTGTGTGAAACTGTTGCACGCGTCAGGGAGAGAAGCAATCGTACGGACGTGCGAGAGGAAACATGCGACTGGTTGTGAAACCAGTTCATCGGGACGAGTTCGGACATGTTACTGCAACACCGACTACTGCAATTAGTGGCGACAACTTATTAACAGTCGTGATGTACCGTTATGACACATCGACAAATTGCTTATAACCTCATCAAATAACGACTAATTTTGAGATTACAGTGTGCAAAATATCGTTCAGTATTTCACGCAGTCATGACAACTCGGTACATTTTAGTATCGGTGCTCAAACATCGTGTATTTCTGAGCGCCGATAAGTAACTAGGCCTAAATTTGAAGACATTTTGTATAGAACGTAGGCCTACAAGTTCCGTTACGTTACGTCGTCAAATTTCAAATTTTACTCTCATAATTATTTATGCCCCTTCGGTGACCAAGGTTGTGCTTTGTTCGCATAATGCACCCATTAGCTGCAACTGCTAGCTGCAATTAGCTGCACTGCTGCAATTAAGTGAAATGGAAAATGAATGCACCACAAATAGGCATAGATCTATTTCTATCGTCTTGGCCATCATGTCAAAAATTATAAAAGTTGTTGGCAATTTGACAAACAATGACGAAAACAGTTTTGCTTATTTTTTGAGACATAGTTTATATGAATATAATAATAGCCTGCGTTTACCAGTCCATCAACTGTCATTGAATAGTCAGCCGGTGAAGATGCATATTGATGATGTGAGGTGTTTATTAGTGGGGCGAAGCCAGTATTCCACAGCAGCACACGGCCATTAGACAGGCGAGGCAGGCGGCGCAGCATATGGCGTCACCGGTGGAAGTGTAGGGGTACGGATCGCGTTCCACGTACACTCTGCACATAATGCGAACACAGCATCACAGTCCTGTAACACATGTACGCGCTGCCTGAGGCGTTTATACTGTAAAAGCTTTAAGCTAGAGCCAAAAAAACTCAGCAACTGTTCCATGGAACGGTTGCTAAAATGTGTTTTTCAGCCTTTGAGATGTAGTTGTGATACGGGAAAGGAAAAGAGAAGGGTCGGTGGGCTTGGGTGAAGGTTGCTTCCTGGCGATAAGTCTAACGAGGGACAGAATGATGGAGAGAAGCGCTCACTCACGATATGCAGCTGAGCTCAGCCTGCTGGCGGGGCTGTCAACGTAGATTACATTATAGGCCTACACCTTTGGTCATCAGCAGCCTTAACATAGATCTGACTGGCAACGATGTCATGAACCTGTAGTTGAACAATACAATATGGACCAACGTCTAGCCTACACGATGTTTACTAACACTTGAGGATGCCCAGTTGGCGGCGGTCTGTCCACATAGACGACGTGGTAGGTTGTAGTCGGTTGTCCGCTGACGTAGGAGACTCCTCGTGGTGGTCCTGGTGGTGGTCTCCTTACCTCCACTGAGGGCGGGCTGAACGCCCGTGACATCCTACTGTTGTCGTGGTTCTGTACGTTGTCGTCGACGTCGTAGTAGTAGTAGATGTTGTTGTCGTTGCTCTCGACTGTCCATTTATTTCAGCACCAGTTTGCTCGTTTGCTTTTTCTCCGCCTTTTGGTGACAGAGAACAATATAGGCCTAACCCAAGAAAATTAGTGAAGTAACCTCTCAGCGCTCGCCAGTAAACTTAAGCATACATAGCAGCGTACACAAGCACAAACTCGACGTTTGCTCGACGTTTGCTTGATGATTGCTTGATCGTGTAAACGGGGTATAAATTATCTACATGATCTAGGGCCTACATCTGACATTGTTAATGATTGTGCTGAACATTTTGCTAAAGTTTGATATAAATGATACAGTTCATCACTGTAAATTATAAGCTTACTGTTCTTTAAGGTGTACCTTGCATTGTTGTAAACCAGGGCTCTGTCTCGCTTCGGACCCTGCCGCCCAGAACGCTAGCCTATTTCAAGAGAACAATAGGGAAGAAACAGGAAGAGAAAAGGAAAGCAGAGAGACTTATGACAAAACAGGGAAAGCGGAGGAAGGGGGGATTTTGCATTCTGAGAAACACAGAAAAATGGGCGACTTATGCACACTGTAGTTAATTACCGGTACATTTCTTGAGCTGGCAGTCAGCTCTCCAGTAACCTACATTCATTGCATGGCGCCACTAGACTTGACTTTTTCTTTCTCTTTTACCGTTATGGCCAATTCACATCTCGTGAACTCGAATTGCCGGCGCAACTCGGCTCAACTCAACTGCTCAGCCAGACTAGCAAACAACGCATGGTCTCTGCACAGCAGCGTGACGTCACGATGCCAATGACGTCACCGCATTGTCGCCCACAGTCACGACAGTTGAGTTGAGTTGAGTTGCGTCGTAGGTGGGAATTGGCCAGTATAGTACCTGGCTAGACTACTGCAACTCACTCGTGCACGACACAGATAGCCTAGGCCTATGTTTTGTGGCAGGCAGAGCAGTAACGCTATGTAGTCTACATTCAGTTTGTGTGCTTACATTGCGTCGCGTCACGTTGTTATGACGACAGCACACAGACTGACGACGTCAACACAACAATTTACATCATTCAATCAGTCGTTCAGTCAATCAGTCAAAACGCGAATCTGGAGCAGATGAATAATTTCGTCGGCCAACTTTTGTGGGCATGGTTCAGTTGCCTGATAAAATTGGCCGACAAAATATCGGTAGTTGAATTATGACATACATGTAGTAGGGCTTACAGGGACAGCTATCGGAAGAATAGTCCGACAAAGCGATGCGATGGCATGTCAAAGTTATTCAAACATTTTCAAGCTATAGAAAGTCCATGAAAAAACCGGACATCTTATTTGCTATATAATTACGCAGTAGCCGAAATCTAAAGAAGGATTTAAAATAATTCACAATGTTTACTTTTTCTGTTCCTAAATTCACAATAGCTGTCGGTTGACTGTCTTCGCTCATGCTAAGTGTTATTCCGCTTTATGTCATTCGTTGTTTTCGTCTTTACTTGATAATAGATTTAATATGTTTGCTATAACGAGTCAGGAAGTCAAGTCGGTAACTCATATAACTCAGATGCAAAGTCGTCGAAAACGCTACGAAGTACCAACGACAGAGAACAGAGAGCGGCGCGCTGAAGCCTCATATCGCAAGTAAAGACAAAAAGCCCAGCTATCGCTAGGATTGCCGATCGTACTGGTTGTCAGTGACATTCAAGGTCATCCAAGGTCGATGATTTTAATGTCATTTGAAAGCCAATATGCGACTACTTATTATTGATCAATAGCAATCTAGGCCTTATCTCGCACCGTCTCGCACCGTTTAGACACAATAGCGCGTAACTGCCTTCAAGGTCATCTGAAGTCAATGATTTCTATCTAATCTGACAGAGCGTATGCCACTTTCTATTAGTGATTAGGCTAATAATAACCTAAGCCGTATTTCCCACCGTTTCTTAGATATGGCCAGTTTCTGTCGAAAAACGCACATTTTTTCTACCCCCGTTCTTTAACCTCCAATTTGAAAATGTTCCCCTTGGAGTAAATGGCTGAAATTTTACAGACCCGAGTTTAACACCCATGGCTAATTACGTGTGTAAAAAGTTTTTTCCTGCGCCCTACCCGTATACATTTGTTACAGACAGACGGACGTCAATTACGACAATAGCTCGACCGTTACTTAAGTACAGTCGGCTAAAAAGTCGCATATAGCTCCTAATGAGCGAACCCATCTCAGAGCAACGGAGCGTCACTTGTCATATAGGATCACACCATGGACGTTGGAAGTGTTTGAAAGTTGGGGGAGCAAGCACTGGCCGGGGCCATGGCGAGCGCGTGGAGCGCGAGCCTATAACGGGGGTCTGGGGCAGAGCCCCCAGCGGGGTCCAGGGGCAGAGCCCCTGGTAGGGGGTCAGGGGGGCGAAGCCCCCTGAAGCTGAAAGCTTTTTGGTTCTTGAACGTCCCACGGAGCGGCAAAATTTATCCCGTTGTCAGTTTTTAGCTATGGTTCGAATTGGGTGTGCCGTCCGAAAATGAATCGATTTTTACGAACCGAGCAGCTTGATGACAAGTACAATACAAGTACGATAGATGACATGCCACGGAAGTGCCTTGTGTTGGACTTTTTCGGTGGCATTGGCGTGATTCCGCCT
>Ga0209367_1011275_pt1 | contig 11878 bp, 13 predicted proteins | sample WorMetLIZISLAND2_FD_187412 | JGI IMG/M metagenome (GOLD analysis project Ga0209367, IMG submission 187412) | Marine gutless worms symbiont microbial communities from Max Planck institute for Marine Microbiology, Germany - Olavius geniculatus... ... | reverse complement strand
GTGGTAGGCGTCCATGACGTAATCACGCCATTAAAATTTGGTGACGATCGGTTCAGGGGTTTTTGGTTGGCTGAGGGTCAAAGTTTGCATTTTCCCATATACTTTGAAGGTCGTCCTTACAACACTTACACTACCATGTGAGTGTGATGTTGATTCTCTTTGAAATGTGCAGCAGAATATAGTGACTTAACTGCCCAGTGGCCATCTACTTTGCTAACCCACAATACCACTGGTTCTGCTTGTGATAGTTTTGATATTTGATGAGCGTGACATGACTGAGGGTGCGTTCTGTCATATGCATGTATGCATATCAGGTGGATGGCCACTTTCATGTCAACACAAAGCCTGGCAATGAATGCTTATAATGTTACGTGTCTGTGATAGGTTTAACGTTTGATGAGCGTGACGTGATCGAGGGTGCGTTTCGTCACGGTGCGCTGCGTGTCCTTGTTGCGACGTCGACTCTGTCGTCCGGAGTCAACCTGCCAGCACGTCGGGTTATTGTACGCACCCCAATGTTTCACGGCTCCGTCATTGATACACTGACGTACAAACAGATGATTGGACGCGCTGGTCGCAAAGGCATCGACTCCAGTGGTCTGTGTTCTCTGTATTCTGTCATCGATTCTGGATTTCATTGCTGTTATTATCAGTCAGTGAACAAAACATCTGTATCGAAATGCATATTTATATGTAATGCGTACAAATCAGAGGCACATTAGTTTTAGCTTTTGTTGTTGTTTTATATCTCTTTGTGGTAATTTGTACGTACTGCTTCAGTATAATATGTGATGACTGAATAAGTGATTGATTAGATTGATTGATTGATTAGTTTCACTTATTGTGCATGGATATACAGTACAAAAAATGCTGACCCCCAAAATGAACTTTTGGCTTTTTGACAGATTATACTTCCATGGGTTGGATGCTGTCATCCATAAAATATTCTCGTAAACACTAAAGGCAATACTAGTAGTAGTGACGATAATGGTAATATGTTGCAATGGTGCCAATGTTGTTGTTACTTTTGTTGTTATTATTATATTGTCTCTAGAGTGCTTGACATTGGAGCATGCATAGGCACTGTCTGGACTAGATTACAAAAGTTTTATTCCAACAATTTTTACAGACTTTGACTTAAAGAGGCTAAACTGGATTGAGTGTCAAGAAGAAGTAAAGAAAGCTGAAGAAAAATTGAATTCGCTGATTTTGATGCATCAACCGCAATCCAGCAGGCAGTTTAGATTTTATAGAATGTAATTTAGATTATGGATATTGTTGAATTTAACATGAATTAGTGATGTGCAGGAGAGAGTATTTTGGTGTGTAAACCGAGTGAGAAGTCGGCTGCGTTGTCGTTGGCGAATTCGGAGCTTCCGCCCATCACTAGCTGTCTCTATCATCATGGTGATACTGAGAGCTCTAGCATGAAGAGGGCGATCCTCGAGGTTAGATGAGGCGTCTACTGCTGAATAGAGAATTTCAGATAGTCTGTAGTTTTTTCTTCGCATTTTGCATATTTCGTTTTTTTATTGAGATATACATTTGTGTTGTTGCTGATGGATTGGTAACAGCATGTCGCCATACCTTTTGTGCTCAAGGCATCAAACTGTCGTTTCAGTAATTGCAATTGGAGACTTTTTTGATCACCATGGGTGGCTATTATAACAGAACTTGTGCTCAGAAGCTGTGTTAATTCATCAAATTGCAATCTTTAATAACTGGCATTTTGACATTTTGGCAATTATTTTGTTTTGTAATTGTTTAATAACAATAGCATAAAACAGCCGCATGTCCATGGTATAGTACTGTATCGAATGATTTCTGTTTGTTGCTGACGATTGCCAGTCGCCAAGGTTGTCATTTGCTGAGTTTATGTAGTAATAATGTATTAGTTTAGCCGATGAGTTTATTTAAACATAGAACTGCATTTGATTGTGTTGTTTAGATCGTGGTAAGCAAGGTTGCCAGCACACCCGGTGAAGTCGAGACATACGCCCAGTGCACGCTGCTGGCCGCGTCCCTAGCTGCTGCCAGTCATGAAGAACAGAGGACTCGGGAAGAACAGTCCTCTGTCTCTTGTGTCAAGGCTTGTGTCAAGGCTTGTGTCGATTATCTCCACGACAATGAGTTCATTGCCCACAGGACAACCACAGGCTCAGGTTTTCTCAACATTAGTTTTTTTTCATCGTATTTATTGTTTATAATAAAGTCTATTTATTTACATCACAGATTTGCTGTTCTTGGTGATCTGTTTATCTGAGTCAAACATGTGCAGTGCAGAAGGCACTGGTCAAGTTTAAGAATATTCTTAGCGGGTGGGATCAGAAAAAGTCGGCATATTTGGTCTTCTGTCTGAATGAAAAGACGAGATCATTACGTCACTGCAGCTCATCTGGCTTTGGCAATTTTCTAGTCATGTTTTGTTTTGTCATGTTTTAGTCATGTTTGTGTTGTTTTACACGTAGTATGCAAAGCCAATCTCTGTCAGAGCTTCTTGTATGAATAAGCTTTTCATATTTTTTTATTCATTGAATTAAATGCAGTCAAATAATATGCATCGTGCTGTCAAGAAGAAGCTGTTCAAGCTGTGTACGCATGTGATTGCTATGCACAGACGGAGTGGAGAAAGTGCTGTTGGCAGCGACACAGTTGGGCAGTGCTGTCGTTGCGTCGGGTTTGTCTCCCGACGAAGGTCTCAGCGTCTTCGCTGAACTGCAGAAAGCACGGCGCTGCTTTGTGCTGGAAAACGAGCTCCACACTATTTACCTGGTGAGTGGCATTTACCAGCTGAAACTCTGGGTTTTTTTTTGTATTTTCGGCTATGCCGGTAAAGTCGAAGTGCACTGGCAGTTGTATAAAATGCTATTTATTTCTCTCATAGCTCAGTCTCATATTTGCAAATAACTATTAACAGTGCTAACTCGACTTCTTTTTAAGGCACATGCATAGCAATAGAACTGTACTTAACTGACCAGAAGCTATGTCAAAAACTATGTTAGTTTAGTTTATTATCTGTCCCATTGCTATAGTATAGCAAGGGACAGATTATAAAATCACTTCTGTCGTTCTGTCTGTAAATACTCCTACGGCCGCAATTTTGATGCGATTTTGACGACAGTGATTCGGGGCCCAAAAAGTAAGATCGAGTTTGTTTAGGATAAAATCTGATAACTTCTTCCCCTATTTTACCCCAATTTTTTAACCCCCATATGCATTTTCAATGGGAAGGTTCTTGCACCGCAGTAGAAAATCCTGTGGGCTTATACTGGCACTTAATAGCTCAAATAGCGTGTTTCGTCGGCCGCTATAGGCATAAAAAAGAAAAACTAGAAATTTGGGGCAAAGCCTAATGCGAGTCCACCCGGCGCCCTAAGTCCGATTGGGGGAAAATTCAAAAATTCAAGGGGGGAGTGAAATTCCCCCGGTAGCAAAGTTACGTGGCCCGCACTCAAATGCAAACGCAAAACGCACACCGTCGACCTAGGGTGGGTAAACATTAGCCGTGTAATCTCTGGTGTTAGTGGACCAAAGTTCAACAAACTTTTTTTATTCAACGCGTGATTAATAGTACTTGATAACGCTTTTTGCCACTTGTCGATATCTTTATTCGTTCCAGAGATATTTGCGGTCAAACTCGAAAGTTGTCGTAAAACATGCTAAGTTTTGGACGTTTTTTGCCCTCCCAAATTTTAATTGGGTGGTGACCCCGAAAAGTTGCTCCCACGTTATCACCCCAATCTAGCAGCACATCACGTGACAAAGTTTCATGAAGCTACTCCCTCTGGCTCTAAAGTTCTCGTGGCTAATATGCTACATTTTAAGCCAATTTTTGATCCCTTTTGACAAAAATTGTAAAGGGGACCCTTGTCCCCAGTGGGGGTGCGCTGGTAAGACTTGGTCATTCTTTAGCGCGTGTAAAAATTTGTTGGCATCAAATATGGTCCAAAATGCACTTCTTGACTTTGTAGTTGCCACATGTTGGCGGAGGCATAATAGTCGACGGAGTCGTATCCACCATCTAGTCATCGTATGTTTTGCAGGTGACGCCGATCTTCATCCAGGACCAGTGGTCGAACATCGACTGGATGCAGTACCTGTGTCTGTGGGAGCAGCTGCCGGCCGACATGAAGCGAGTGGCTGAGTTAGTCGGGGTTCAAGAGCGCTACTTGGCACGGGCTGTACGTAGCGGTGGTGTGGGCGCTGCTCCCAGAGGTCAGCAGGCCCGCCGCACTGCAGCTATACATCGGCGCTTTTATGCTGCTATGGCTCTGCATGAGCTGGCCTGCGAGGTACCATTGCCGACCGTCGTCAGAAAGTACGGCTGCACCCGTGGAGTTCTGCAGTCGCTGCAGCAGTCAGCCGCCACGTTCTCAGGTACGGATCTGATGATGCGATTCTTTGATGATTCGCTAAATCTAAAAACAACAGTTTCATCGGTGCTGTTGTCATTGATGTGAATCGAAAGTGTTCTCAGAATGCTGAATCATCTTAGATCGGAAATAAACAGTTAATTTACAGTGAACAATTGAGATTTAAGCCAAGATTTAAATGGCTTTACACTGCTAGCAGTTATTCTGTGTTAGCAGGCTGCTAATTGCAGATGGGGTGACTGCTTTCCGGAAAATAAATTTGTCCAGGAATTTGACGTCTGTCGGAGAAAATTCAAGGAATTGACCAAATGCCATGGACGGGAATTGATGGAATAAATCTTGTTATGAAATTTTGTCAACCTTGCATTTGATGGGCACGATAGTGCAATGATATGTTAGGTTGTGCATTTTATGCTGCAAATTTTTGCGTTATTGTACATTTATTCTGCTGAGTTTTATTTTTCTTGTTGGGGTATTTTGCAGTCCTGGCGAGTGATTAGCTTTCTGAACCAATCTGTGATATATACTAAAGTACATGTAGATGCTTTGGTTACTGTTAGTAAGTGAGTACGTATTTTTTTGTGAGACAAAATGTAAATTTATATGGCATTTATGTTTTTAAAAAACTTTATTGTGCGCTTTGAAGTTTTGATGTTAACTTTGGTAACAGAAGAATGACACTGGTGTGTGTTATCCGCAGGTATGGTGACAGCATTCTGCAATCGTCTGGGCTGGTACAACATGGAGCTGTTACTGGCACAGTTTCAGAGTCGTCTGTCGTTTGGCGTACAGCGTGAACTGGTTGATCTGGTTCGCGTTTCGGTGCTCAATGCTCAGCGTGCTCGTGCGGTCTTCGATGCAGGCTACCAGTCTGTTGCAGCACTTGCCACAGCTGATGTTCTTGCTCTGGAGCTCATTATTCGAAACTCCGCCCCATTTCTCAGGTTATTTGCATATGCTGCTACAGCTCTTCATTTGAAGCCCTTTTCTCCGGTTTTTCGCATGTGTGTTGGAGCTCATTATTTGAAACCCTGCCCCGTTTTTAAGTTATTCACATTACCTTGGCATTGTAACGCATTATTTGAAACTGAACCTTATTCCTTAGTTGGCTTGGTGTCATAATGGTTTTAACTCTGGGTTGGGTTGCCAGCAGTGTTCACTACTTGGATGGTTGACTGTCTGCAGACAAGTAAATCGTCTTGGTACGTAACTTACTCCATAATCAACCCAGCCTTCCATTTCACCGGGGTAGGTAAATCGAGTACCAGGCTCTGCTTGGCTGGACTTAAGGCGGGGTGCTACTAGGTCCGTGTCGGATGACAGATAACACAGTATGTGTGCGATGGGCTTTTCTTTATTTGACTTTTAACCTGTAACCATCTTTAGGTGAAGATCAGTTTATTCATCATATCGTGTTAGTGTGAGTGATGTTTTACCGCTAATTATGTCAAAGTTAGAGTATGGCCATGTCATTGTTTTGAACGGTTGTGACGTCAGTAAGAAGAAGGCGGATGATGAAGCGGAGTGGGAGACCGAAGAGCGTAGTCGCCGTCGGTGTATCTGGGTGACTGGCCGCAGCGGCCTCACGGAGCACAAGGCAGCCGAGATGATTATACAAGAAGCCAAGAAACTGCTTGCTGATGACCTCCAGCAGATGGGAGTCGACTGGAAACCAACCGATAATCCCCCCGGTATGTTGTGGAAGATTTGATGATTATTTTCTCGGTCTGAATATGCGTCTTATCAATGTTGTTGTTGCGATAGCCCACCAACTCTTCTTTTCTCGTCAGAGATGATACGATAAGAGTGAGACAGGGCAGAAAGGGGGATAAGGAGTCGTTTGCAGCCATTTTGCTGGACGAACTGTCGTCAGGTACAGACGTCGACATGCCGAGGCTTATTATCAACGTTCTTTCGATGACAGCTGAACCAGCCGGCTGTTGGTTCCACCACAAAAAGGCAACTCCACCCGAACCGGGATCCTATCATCACAGGCATCATTATTGTTGTCATTTATTTGCATACAATGAACAGTACCGATGAATCATGACAAAGCAAGCACTCAGGCAGACGGAGTGCTTTAATGTTCCGACCGAATTTAGTAAAATGTTGAAGTGAACTGAAATAGTCTGCCTATAGTTACTGACTTATAACGTACCAATTTGCTATCTTTTATTTGCTGATATTTGCATTATTGTTATGTGGTTAGTGAAATAAACAAATGATTTTTTGTTAACTGGCAAAAAATAATGTTATATTTTGCATTTTTTATTGATTTATAACAACCTTAATCATTGAGGATGGACAATTTTCTGTTTTAAGTTACAGGTTGGAAAATAATTGTTGTTTTTTTGCTGGCACAGTAAGATTGTTCTATTTGTGCAGCAGTGGATGTGGAAAAAGAATTTTCTTGGAGTGATAAAAGACCGTCTCAAACCACAAGACGACATTCGGCACAGAAATCAAGTCAGATACTTCGGCTGAGAAGGAGCAAGAACAGGAACAAGACTGCAAATCCAAGTAGTTCGTTGTCCGGGGAGACTGATCCGATGCCAAATATAACAGTTCTTACTGCACCACTAGCTATCAGTTCACAGCATACAGCATCATCAGTACATAGGAGATTGTCATCAGTAGGACTGGCTGCATCTACTGGCCAGGCTTCTGCAACTGCATCGTCAGCTGCACAGATACTGCTGCCTTCCAGAGATGACAAGCCAAACGATAATGTAGGAGGAATTGCTGCAAATTCTCCCACGGATGAAAGGAAGGCAGGAATTGCTGATGGCAATAATGTTGATGGAGACTGCCATTGTGGTATCAGCAATGATAAGGAAACTGGTGGTGTGAAAATGGACAGCGGTTTCGTAACAGTTCCTGCGCATCAAGCTGGTACTGATGAATTTGCTATACCCAGTCAGTCAGCTGCTGCTGTGAGTGTTGCTGATGTTGTTGCAGAAATGCATGCAGGTGGTCCGTGTGAGACTGATGCGTGTGATGTCAGAGATACGGAAGATGTTGATATATCGGACGGCAGTCTTCCTCTTGATACCCAGATGCTTCGTGCCATTGCTGGCCCAGCTGCGGGAGATTTCGATAAAATTACAACAAAAATTAATGTGAACGTTTTTCAGCAGCCGGCTGAAATTGTAACGATGACTAACGGTAACGAGCGGATGTCGGAAGGCTTGCTGGACGCTTTGTCCGAGCTTGATGTCATGGCAACCGCGTCAGCAACGTGTCAGTTTATGAAGGAGTTATCAACTCCGAAATATATGGTGCAGACTACTGCAACTGTGTTGAAGAATGTTGGAACTCATGTGGTTGGTCATGTCGATTGTATTCCCGCAGTTGAAGCAGTTACTAGTCTACCAGAGCCTGAACCGTCGGTGAATGTCACGTCTGAGTTGGTCGCTGCCAGCAACTTTGACCGGATCTGTGCAGCCGGAGATGCTGAAATCAACGCCGGGCAGATTATGTATTCCGAGGAGATGTTTGATGATTTGGACCACTGTGCGAAGTACCGTCTCTCCGCATGTCTCAGTAATAACAGAGTCACTTCTGATTCACCTGAGAAACTTGTTGCAGCGGCAGACATTAGTGCTGCAGACAATAGCGACCTGTTTGCTAGCTATATTGAAGACTCTGCGGACTGCGCCGTCAGAGCCGAGGGATGTTTGGTTGATCTGCCAGCGGAAAATAGCTTTGGTCTTGCACACGATTCAATCACAAATACAATGCTTGACCGAGCGATGGCAGCAGTAAATCAGCCAGCTGTGTGCAGTGCGCCTGGAGTTACCATACATTCAGCTGCTGATGCAAAGCCAGTAGTCAATGCTGATGCTAATATAGATGAGCGGAGAGACCCAGATGCAGATATGCTGCCTCTTCCTAATAATAAATCATTGGGACTTGATGCCGAGGCTGCGTTGAATCTTCTGTGTGACAGTTCTCAGAAGTTGGCCAAGAAGCCACCGAAGCGTCGAGGTCGGAAACGTAATTCGGACTCCGCCGATCCATTCAACAAGCCAGGAACATGTATTGCCAAGGGTAAACGAAGGCAGATGCTCAGCCGGTCACCGGCAGACCATGAAAGAGCGGATGTAAACCTGAATGATGCAGTCTGCGGTCAGACCAGCCTCAGTGTAAGCTTTGGCTCCGCCAGTGGTGACTCTAGTGCATACGTTCCACCAACGCCACCCTCCGCTGGCACGGAGAAGTCGAATGTCAATACACCACGAAGACTTCTCGGCGGAGTTGCGGGTGTAACTCCAGTGAAATCTGATTGGTCCACTCACAAAGTCAAGAAAAATGGTTCCTTATTAAAGAGGAGCCATGAGAATAGAGAGCAGACACAGCATAAAGTCAGTGGTGTTGCGGAAGCGGCTGTAAGTGAATGTGAAAGAAATACTGATGACGTTTCTCCACCGCTAACTCAGGGTGCTCTGATTTCCAGTCAGTCGTTCACAGTCATTGACGTTGCTGCAAATCGTCTGCTGTTTGATACGTTCATTGCTGAATGGAAACAGAAGGAGAATTTTTCCTTGTCGGTCGCATGTGAGAAACGACCAAAGCCAGAAGCACAGAATTTGCATCGATCTACTGAAGGAATTGGAGCAAAATTCACACGAGGTACTCAAAAATTTACATGAGGTAGTCATATATTTTACTCCTCGCGCACTACGTCCCTAACATAGCGAAGAGGAGTATATGAAATCAGTGTAATATTGAGGACCAAACGACGACTGACCGACCGACTGACGACCAACTTTTGTTCCTAGAAGAGCCTTCCTGGAAGAACTTTTCTTGCCCTTTCTCTTCCCCTTTTTCCTTTCCTTTTCCCGTCTCCTTCCACTTCCCCTTCCCTTACCTTCCCTTCCCCTTTTTTTCCTCTTCTCCTTCCTCTTTCCCCTTTACTCTTTTTCCTTCCCCTTCTTTTTTTCCTTTCCCTTGCACCTTGTACCTTCTTCTTTCCCTTTCTCTTTCCCTTTCTTTGCCCTTCCCTATACCTTCCCTCCCTCTTCTTCTTCCCCTTTCCCTTATTTTTTTCCTTTTCCTTTCTCTTTCCTGTCTTCTTTCTTTCTGTGTCCACGTTCATGCGTCCAACATTTGAGGCGCCATATCTCCATAACGGTGCCAGATAGATGCATGCGTTGAGCTATAACAAGACAAATGGCAACGAGCGTCATCGACCATTATTGGAAATTTTTTCCTCTCAGTTCCTAAAATTGGGCAATATTTTATGAACTTCAGGGAGACAATTTCCAATAACGACCTCGACACCAGTCACTATTAGTATTAAACGGGTCTTAATTAGACGCCGGGTCTCTAATACAAGCCGAAAGAAAACGAAAGAGCTCTTAGAAGAATGCAAAGGAAAATGATGCACGCGAGGAGTACATTCAGTTGGTGACAATCTAACAATATTTCTTGTTAATTGATTGTTTTCTGCCTAGCATAGTAGAGAATTGTAGCCAAATCTGTTTTGACTATAAAGTGTCTTTTTACTACTTCTCTCCAGCACTGATTGATGAAGAATAACGATTGCAAGTTAACTGACACAGCTTTTAACTGAATATTTTTCATAATGAAGATATATAACATAAAAAGTAATGACAAAATACCATTTCCATACTGGTCCCCACCACTACATGTTCAATTGTTAGGGGTGAACAGTGCGGCTGTAACACAACCACAAGAAGCAGCAGCAGTGATGGAGGATGGCATTCGTATAGATGATGCTGACGCTGTGATTGTTGGCTTGGCTGTCAGCTGGGAACATCGAGATGCCTACTACATTGCGTTCACTGACACTGCAGCAACAGGTTTTGCAGTTATTTCATCTGAATTTTCTGACATCAAAGATGTAGCGCCAGCTGTCTTGCAGAATGCAGATATAGTGTTAAAACATTACTACTGATTTTTTCTATAGGCTGGAGAGGTATTGGCTAATTCACATACTGGGCATCGGTTCTTACAGTTGCCAAGGTGAATATTGTCTAAGTTTATTACCTCCGCCGAGGAGGTTATGTTTTTGTCAGACTTTGTTTGTCTGTTTCTCTGTCTGTGTGCGAGCAAGATAACTCGAAAAGTTATGAACGGATCTTTCTGAAATTTTGAGGGTATGTCGGGCATGGCATAAACTACCAGTGATTCAGTTTTGGACATGATCCAGCAGGAATCCTGGATTCTGGATCACTTTGAAATTTTCGTTACCATTGCGTTAAAGGGGGCATAAGGGAACCGCTGGCAAAGCGAAGATGGTGACGCCACCTGGCGAATAGCTTTGCCTTGGCGGAGGTACCTGCGGGCTACGACTGCTTTCTAGTTGAGCCTGAAACATGGCACTGAAACAATTGTTTATTTTAGTCATTGCACAATATGGATTCAAGCCAATTTATGAAGAAGAATTATCAGACATTTTTATTGTTGATAACAGTTGTCTTTTGCTACTAGATTATCTCTTTACAGCATATTTGTGTGCAACATGTGTATGCAATAGGTATTATATTTACAACTCAACAATATTTTTGCCGGGTAAAACAGCAGATTTTTGTGCGAGTTACATTTAGTTAACTTGTAAATTTTTTTAATGATTGGTCTTTTAATTATATGTTAATTTGTTCAACCCTGTTAAATTTATGATTATTGATTGTACGTGTAAATGCAATGACAGCTAACGGAAAGCGTACGAAATGTGACTTGTGCAGCTGATCTGGATGGAAGCCTAACAGCACCACCGGTTGACAGGACATTGACCTCCGCCGACAGACTGGCAGCAGTCAGGACAGTTCTCCAGGAGATGGAAATGTCACGAGCTGACAGTGGGGGGAGTCGCATGATGACGGTCACGATGTTTGATGCCAAGGAGCAGTACAAAGTGCTGTGTCGATGTTGCGGTGTTGTCTCTCGCTGTGGTACTCAGTACGCTGATCCAAAGGTCGCATGCTGGTTGCTTGATCCATCATCCAATGAGAAAAATCTCCATTGCCTCGTCACCAACTACTGCCCGCAGGATGCTACTCTACTGCAGGGTCTGGTATTCTTTCCTTCGTACTTAGCAGTGCGATGCCAAACAGTTTCTGTTCGTTTTAAGATGGTTAAGAACAGAGTTTGAATACAGTGTTTGAAATAATAGGTTGGTGGCGTGCCGTAGTTGATAGCGCGTTTCGGCTGAAACGAAGTTACTCTACGCCGAGCCCGGTTAGTACTGCAATGGATGACTGCCTGCGGGCAGGTAAACCACCTCAGTGCGAAGCCTGCCAGCTAGGTCGACTCAGCCTTCTACCCTCCGTGGGACGGTAAAATGAGTAGTAACTCACATGGGTTACGGAAGGTGGGGACCTTGGTACAGCTGACTGGGGTCGCCTAGCCGGCTGCTGCGCCAGCCTGTGTCTGCAGGCTGCACACGGTGGCCGTGCGGCAGGCGGCTCTGGTTAGTGACGAAAGCGCATTAGAGGCGTGTTTGCGACGATGCGCTATACAAATTGACGACCTTTACCTTT
>Ga0209367_1011274_pt1 | contig 11878 bp, 8 predicted proteins | sample WorMetLIZISLAND2_FD_187412 | JGI IMG/M metagenome (GOLD analysis project Ga0209367, IMG submission 187412) | Marine gutless worms symbiont microbial communities from Max Planck institute for Marine Microbiology, Germany - Olavius geniculatus... ... | reverse complement strand
GGATAGGAGCGTACTAAGAGCTGACCAAATACGTGAGAACATTTACTACACGTTACCAGTGCTTTTGTGCTGGTTTCGGCTTTATAGCCGACTACGGCTTTATAGCTGTTACTTGTAACCTGTGGTTACTTTTGGGGACGCGCATTGGGCCGAACTGATACGGCCTCAGCGCTGGGCAGGTGTAAGAGCCTGCCCACCCCGAAGGCAAGGCAAGGACACTGCTGGTTGACTGACAAAAACATTCGACCCAATAAGCTATTGCTCCAATAACTCCCAAAAATTCACATGTTCTGGTATCTTCAATAATCAGAAAAAAACTCTAAGAAAATTAGCTGGCAAAGCAAATATTGAAAGCAACAGAAACAATAGCAATATTGACATCTGCCTAAGCATCTGTGACAGCCGCACTGTCTATGACGACCATACCTCCACGACGTTCAACGGGATCTGGAGAAAGTGTTTTCTGTAGATAACCAGCAAGAACATGCAGATTTCCATCAGTAATTTCCATGATGCTGAATGACCTAGAAAATGCCCATTACAAACACAAAAATAAAAATCTCATGTACCACCAATACTGATGTGTACAGAGAATAAATGTACAAAACATCAGTTTATACACTTGTTAACAGCAACATTTAAGGACTTGCACATCAAAAACAGCAAAAATTACAAAAGGTGATATTGTCCGCATCACACTGACTGTGTGTCAATGTGCTGCTGAATAATATCACCTTTTGTAATTTTTGCTTTTTTCGATGTGCTTTTTGTGCTTAATATTAAAATTACAGTTTTTGCTTACAAAGATAAAGGTTAGGGTTAGGGTTTAGGGTTAGGGTTAATGTTAGGGTTAGCGATCGAGTTAGGGTTAGCATGTTTGAAAGATTGACGTGACAATAATGCACACCATAAATTAGTGCACAATATAGGTAATAAGTTCGAAAACGGTGCATGTGCCTACAAAAATTGCCAACGGCTGCCCGTGACGGTCTACTTAGACCTGAGGGGCTAGTTGGTTGACTGGCGATCCGTTAAGCTACGGTCGAGGTCGTCAGTCGCGGTTGTCGCCATAGTGAAAGCCGCCGTGTCACGGCGACTTTCGCTATGGCGGCCCTTCGCTATAGCGGACCCAAACCGACATGTGGACCCACCAACGGGTAAACTGCGGACCTAGTCCGCAGGTTTGGTCTGCAGTTTACCCGTTGGTCGGTCCTCAGGTCCGCATTTTACCCGTGCCCGAGCCATGTCAACATGTTGTTTGTGGGCGTTCCCGGCGTTTTAGGATAATGTAACAGCGATCACCAGAGTAAAATTCATTACATATGTCGCATAAACAGCCTCAATCAAAATACGAATAAAGGACCGTCTAATAATATCACCGTTATTTGCAAAAAAACTGTCACGCTATAAATACACAAAATCACTACACCGAAAAACCGGAAGTTGATTTTTAAGTTTTAATTTAGCGGCACTACCGTAGGGCTGTGCAATCCGAATACTTTGGTAACTTTGCTAGTACTCAAGTACTCATCGCTGAAGATGGATACCGCAACCGGCGCTGTCGAATTTTGTCGACTTACCGTAATTGTTGTGTTGAATTTTCATAGCGTCAAAGTTGTCGACTGGTCAGTCACGCCGTCATCGCTTTTTTTTGCGCCATTGCCTACGTTGCATTTAATAGGCCTATTTTTCGAGAATCACTGCGATTTTTTGGATGTTCATCTATTAGGATATTTTACAGAAATTCTATCTCTGAAAATAAGATGTTGGTCTTTTGGTAAACTCAACTCAACTCAACTCGGGTTTAATAAAAAAACGATAGCCGATGGCTAAAAAATATACAAACATAAAAGTAGCAACTATACACATCAGGCTAATAGAGCATAAAAATACGAAATAGTCCACACAAGTTAGTATAGGCCCGTATATAGGGAGGCTATGAAAATGAATAGAAGTTAACTAATGCAGGTATGAGATCGACTATATGATGTGACTAAAATTAGCCCTTTGCACAGCAAAAAGGCAGTCAGACAGTGATGTAGGCTTATCTCTTCTGAGAAGCCCACAAAATTAGAGATCCGGTCGAGTATTATCGTCATACCTCCGCCGTCGCAATCGCCGTCAAAAAAACTGCCGCATCGCGCCGCCGTCGGAAAAAAAATGCGACGTGTTGACCAGTCATGTCGAGTAATTTTGGCCTCAGTTGTAATTAATTAAACGCTTCAGGCCGTTCAGGGTCTGTACCTATAGCCTATAGCTTGTCAAATATTAACTGACACTAGGCCCTATTAACTATTATGCCTAACTTGATTTTTTTCGACTAAATGCCGCTTAACCTAATAGAAGTCGATGAAGTTTTCGCACCATTTCGTAGACTTAGCTGACAACCAAAGACGTTATACAACTATTAAGTATCTTGTAAAAAAAAGACGTTACAACTTGGTTTGCTGTAGTAGGCCTAAATGTGACGTATTGATAATAGGCCTACTATCTCTCTAAATAATTTAGCTACCCACAAATTGGGGCAGAGCCCAACGTGAGGCCGTCCGGCACTGTAAGTCCGATTGGTGGAGTTTTGCTCCACGGCTGCTATTCGTCAAGCCGTCGACTACGAATTCCATTCCCTATACGTACCCCACAACGGATCTCACTGAAATGTGACCTCAATTCCTTCCGGATAAAGGTCGTCCTAAAGGTCGTCCTTCCCCTCAGTTTTGGTCTTGGTCCGCCGTCCATGTTGGAGGAAAAGTGACTAATAAAAAGATCAAAGTAGATTTGAACAAAGGAAAAACATAATTAAAAGGCCTCCCGTTACTAACGTAGGGGCGACCTAATTACTAACATAATCACGCCATTTTAGTTCTTATCACACTTTTCTAATTTGGGCTATTGCCCGTCTCAAACCAATAATCAGGCAAACTTCGTGGATTGTTTAAATAAAATAATACGTAGCTACAAAGATAGCGTGATTAAAAGTGCTCATAAATCGTTATTTTCTCACGGTTAACTATTAAATTTTGTAATCGTTAGTGACCCTGTTATTTTTATGTAACTCAGTACGCTGTAAGACTAACACAACAGATCATGCAAATGCTATGAAAAAAACTTTCCTGAAACGTTTTATTAATAAAATACCGGTATGAGGCCTACAAATGGATACTGTCTAATTTGTCACGTAGGCCTATATATGCTAACACCGTACACGCGTTGTAGTGAGAAACACAAATTCGTGAAACGAGGCTCTGACGAAGGCAACAACGACCACGAAATACGACGACACACAACAAAACACGTGGCAAAATACTTGGCAATAAAACAAATTCATACAACACACACTAGTATTAACTTTTTAAGGGTCGGGCTTACGCCTAATACTTCTCAGCGTCGAAGACGAGAAAAGATAATAGAACTGCTGAAAAGTTACAGTGCTGTTAGGCCTACAGCAACTCACTGTCGCAGGCCTGTAAAGTAATACGTTAATTCATTAATGCTGCTTAAACAAACCGAAAATCAAGACGGTCAAGATTTAGTTTGTTGTGTCAAATAAAAGATTTATAAAACAAAGTTAAAGATAGAATATACAGAAAGCGTACTCGACAACATTCTGGGAATTCAACACAACAGCATTAGCGTCGACGTACAAAACAGACACATACAGTCAGGGTTTTCAATAGCAGACGTTTGGGCGTAAATACGCCCAGAAATTTTAACTCGTACGCCCAAATTTTAAGACGCGGACGTCACGACGTCCAAATCAATCTGCCTCTTAGGCCTATTGTTTATTTATCGGTAATAAACTGGGAATTGACGTCAAAATCTGTTTTCGAACGTATCGTTAGTTCAATAATTCCCGCTGACAGTCGTGTTTCTGAATACTTCATTTCACGAAGATGTGGCAAGGCAACCACAGTCAACGGTTGTATTCGAATACAAAAAACTCTCAGCGCAGTAACGATAATTAAGACAACTGGCTAAAGAAAAGCAATAAAGACGGAGTGGGAAACTGGCGAGCAAACATTCAACATGTGTAAGGCATCAATCAGGATACCAACACAAGACAAAGAAGACACGTGGGTACACGTCACAGTCGATCACCGAAACCATATGATGGGAAACTTTTCTGACTGTCGCTTAGTGTAAGCTTATGAATGATAAATAATTAAAAATTAAATTGCGACCGCTATGGAATTTGCGATCATATTCAATAATTCACACGCAAGGCATAATAACCACAACTATGATAGTGTCAAAAGGAATTTTCACTATAGACGTCTACAGGCAAATCGGGTAGGCAGATAACAATAATTATCTAAATATTAATAATGCCTACAATCAAACTACAGTACAGAAAATTAACGGTGATCGAAAAACGACAGCAAATATCGTGGATTGATCGACGGTCGACGTGTTGTATAGCTCAAAACAGCCAGTTAGTCAAGGTAACAGAGTAAAATAAAATAAGATCAAAAGAACATGAACAAGTGCAATTTCGAAAATGCCATAAGAATTAAGAATTCCGTGACGAAATCAGCTGTAGCCTAAAACCGCGGCCAAACACAAATTATAACGAAAGTTTTAGCACAAAATACAGACTAATAAAGATATCATAAAACACAGAAAAACAAGAAAAGCCCAGCTAACGCAAAACAGAACGCGCGACAGCGGTGCGTGTTTGAAGGCGCGGCGCAAAGAATATCTAAGCTCACCGATCCCAGCAATTGACATTAAGTATCTCTAACGTTTCATTTACACTCGTCAGAAGGCGCGACCGGTCTCATGCAGCCTTATTGGCTAAAATCGCAAATTTTCCATACCCCTGTGTCATTTAGCGCCCTCGCTCGGGGTGATCCCTTTCGAATTTATGGAAAAGCTTTACGGATCCTGAAACTAGAGTCTTCCAAGCAGCGACAGTGAAAATTTGGTAATCCTAGCTTGTACCGTTTTTGACTAATCCACCCGTGTGACGGACGGACGGACAGATGGACAAAATTGCAGTAGCTGCTGTCGCGCGTAAAAATTGGGCGACGCAAGTAAATTCGATGAGGAGACACAACACGCAAAAGAAACATTAACGCGTAGGCGTAATAAAACTGTTACGTTATTATGTGTATGTGCAATTTTGCCTGCAAACGCCGTCGACGAAATGACCTATACTGTGTCGGGCAGGACGTTAAACCCTACTCACTCACTCACTCACTGATTCAGAAACAGCCAGCTATATCTGATGCATTGGAAAAAAATAAAAGAAATCAACAACAGCAACAACAACGCAAACACAAACACGTTAGGTTTATGTTTAAACGCCCATTGTCCAGTCCAAGAAAGTAAGCGTTTGGAAATTTTCAGACAGTTGTTGGATTCAAGCTACATGTACCTGTCAGCCAACAAACAGCGTCAAGTGACAGAAAATGACAGGAAATTAACATAAATGAAATTAAAGCAAAAATCGTGAGAAATCAACAAACACTGGACCGCCAGTGTCTGTACCTTGCATAAACATTAAACAAACCGGGGAATATCAGGCTTCTCCAACCGTCCGTGAATTTGTGGAAAGAGCGAGTTTTCGGCTGGAAAAAATTTTACACAAAACTGACGATGCGTACGGCATTACACAGACAACAATTCACACAAAAGAAAAACGCCAAAGTGTCCAGAACAAATTACAGGCGTTAGGGCATATACTGTCCATTAAAAATCCGACGGTCAAATACGACGTGCACGTTCAATGAACTGGTGAATAAAGTACCAACAACATTAAGAATCGCAGACTTTACAAATCGCGAATTACAACATCGCCAACGATCAACAACCGAGTCATCACGGTGAACACGTGACAGTCACAACAAAACACCAGACATAAAAACTGTGTTTTCACTGTGTTTTCATATGCAGAAGCGCGTTCGGAGCTTCAAACACATGCTATGGGCATAAGGATCTATAAAGCTGTGGACTGAAATTTCGGAGAGTAATACTGGCTAAATAATAGAGTGTTTACAAGATGAAGCAAACGTGCAGCAAATGTGCACGACGTGTGGTCTAAGTTTGCTTCATGGTTGCTTCATGTAGGCCTATGATTCATGTTTGCTTGATGTTTGCTCCATCGTGCAAACACCCCATTAAGCAACAGATAACAAAAAATATATGATAAGGCATAACAAGCGTACATGTACACTCTGCAAACACTCTGCAGAGTACAGGCAAGATACTCTGCACTAAAACTTTCAGATGTGCAATTTTCCGACGGACGGTTGAAAATTTTCAACAGAGGAGACAACGGGTGCTCGAAATGTCAACTTTGCTCCTTGTTTTTCTAAAATTGGGCGTTTCAATCTCAAATTTTGCATTTTTTGGACAAAAATTTCCCGAAAAAAGAAAATTAAATTAACTGACAGCCCAATATTTAGGGGAGCAAAGGCAACTGCCCCACCCCATGCACGACGCCACTGATGAGAGCCAATCCCAACACTGCCAGATATCTAGTTTACGTCTAAATCCAGCTGGTTAACCTACACATGTAAAATGTACAAATATTTAACTACTGAAGCTGCTCACAGGATTGTCGACCACCCTTCCTGGAAGACACAACGAGTAGCAACATTCTTCATGGTGAGCATGCTGTGGACACACGAACAAGTTCGGATGAGTTCGTTTCAGTTCTGCCGGCTTGTACGCACCCTAAAGGACAGAGTCAGAAGAATGTTATTATGCCAAACATACATCATCATCATTATAGTGGTACTGGACGCAGGACATAAGTCCTCTGTGTCCAGATCTTCATAGTCAGAGTTGAAGCTCTTCTTTGTAGCAAAAACGAACTGGCTGATTTTCCCATGCTTTGTCCAGTTTTGATTCAAATGTCTGGATATTTCTAGATGATACAACAAATTCAGGTAAAGCGTTCCACGGTTTCACTACTCTGACAGAGAAACAATTTCTTCTGATTTCCGTCTTACTGTGTTGTGTAACTAATTTACGATAATTTACGTTAATTTACGTTAGCATTTTACACAATATATACTTGGGAATAACAATTATTATCAGACGGACGGGTACGGACAGAAAGACAAGCCGGTAAGCCGGCAGGGTAGCTGGGTCACTAAACATGGCGACGAAACTGCAGATTCTGCAGTATATTCTGAACGATAATACTGTTCATTAATATCTTACAGTCCGTTAATTGTATAAAATCCAGTATGAAAAGAGTAAGCGCTAGTAAGACATTAGATAAGAGAGAGAAGACCACAAAAATGCAAAGATAACTAAACACGCCGAGGTAAATCACTCCGCAGAAAAAGCACCAAAAACCTAGTTGGCGGAAAAAATTTACGAAGCTATTAAACACCCAATAACAACTATAACAACTATATCACATCGCAACAATAACCTAATAATATTGTGATATGACCGTCTTCTTACATGCAGAAAATGTAGCAAAAAACGTTGATGTCCTACAAAGAACAGAGTTCTAACTCGTTTCAAGTGTTCTAAGCAACAAACAAAAGTTTGTAAAATTAAAAAAAAATACAAAATGCTATCCAGTCAGTTCTAATAATCGGAATAACAAGCAACAAGCAGCAGACAGGATAAAAATCACAATTCAGTCAAAACTATTGAATCTCACAAATGTTACAGACAGAAAGATAGGCTATTAAATACACCAAGCAACACGTTGATTCAATAATTGATACAATAGGGTGGCGATTTGGTTTATATCACCGTGGTCCCAACTGACGACGTTGCTCTACGCCAGACCCGGTCAGTACTTGGATGAGTGCCCGCCTGTGGGCAGGACTGTAAACCACATTAGTTAGCCTAGGCTACGTAACAAGCCATCGAGTCAACTCAGCCTTCTATCCTCGGCGAGACAGTAAAAATGAAAATCGGCTTTCTACGGCTTGGATTGAGAGTCTCTTAGCTTTCTATTCCCACGCCTGCAAAAGACATGGACACACGGGTGACAGTTTGAAGACATAAAATCACACAGCACGAATACAAATAACAAGCAACCAAACACTTTGGACTGAGAAACAATGGACAACAAACTATACAAAACACAGAAACCAGGTCACCGAGCAATATCTCATAACGGTATAACTGCTGCCCATCATATCAACATTACCCACCTCATTAACCAACCAGTACAGAACAGTAAAACTTTCAATCGCTACAACTATTATATTTCTCAACGACAGAAAAGCTTTATAAGCGCACATGCATGGGAAATGAAAAAAAAGTTTTTACAAAGTCTACAATCCCTGAAAAAAGGCGAGCATGTCCTTAAGGTGGCCGTAAAAAAACAGTGGTGAAAGCAAAGACGCTATGAACACCAAAGCCATGAAAAAATAACATCAAAGAAACACCAGCAAACATGTCCTCAGCGTGTTCGCTACACTTACTGACTTAGTCGCAGCCAAAAGGTACAGTACTGGGTCCAAGCTAACAACTTTCTTGACTACAAACAACAACAAGAAGAAAAAACACAAAAAGTGGAGGAAAACTTTCTACTGCTCTTTCAATTGGTTTCTAACCCCGCGATTGGACATTCCGGCCATGCATGCCACGGATGGGCCTAAAGGGAGAACAGAACTAAAGAAAAGTTGGTGAAAGATGGGATATCGAGAAAGGTAAAGAGGCTATGCCCCTTGCGAAATTTTCCGCGTGCGCCCATATTTTAGGAATAAAGTACAGTTTATTTGGTGGGAGTGGGGAGCGAGTCGAACATGAAGTCAAGTCTGCCATCGAGGGCCAGCTCGTGGCGTATCACTTGGTCGATGTCGCAGCCCATGGTTGGTCCGGTGAAGTCAACTGCATTCAGATCCAGGTCGCTGGGGAAGAACGCGTTGCCGGTCGTCGAATCAAGGGACACCGCCTCAGCAGCTGCGGCAGTGGCAGGAAGCTCATTGGCTGTAGTGGGCATCACGACGGCGCTAGGACAGCAGCTGACCTGCAGCTGAAAGTCCGGCTCGCAATTCGCGACGTTGACGACAGCATTGTTTGCAACCCGCGGCTGCTGCTGCTGCTGGTAATGATAGTGTTGTTGCGGTTGATACGGATGTTGCTGCGCCTCAGCCGCTGCCAACTGCTGTCTCTTCAGCTCGAGCAACTTTTGCATCTTCCCCATCAGATGAGGCCTCTCGGCAAGGATCCTCGCCACTGCCGACTGGTCGAGTCTCTGAGATAACGGCGGAGGCCTTGCTTCAGCCGGTCCTGCCGCCGAAAATCCGCTGCTGTAACATCCTCCCCCCGCGGTCTCGCTGTTCGTTCCACCACCAAGCCCCGGCATAACGCCACACGACGAAGCCTTCACTGTCATCATGCCGTCGGAATGCACTGACGCCAGGTCTCTCGCCGGCGGTCGATGGTATCCCTGGAACATACAGCTCCCGTGCTTCAGTTCATCCACTCGGGACATGCAGCTGGTGCCGGCGTGGTAGGGTGGCGCGCTCAACAACTGACTGAGGTTCGGCATACTTCCAGTCGCCACGACGTGATCAACGCTCAGAGCTCGGTTCACGATACCTCCTCCCCCACCAGCAGCTCCTTTCACGAACACGTTTCCAACACCGGCGCCGGCACCGGCAGCAGGACTGAGGCTGCATCCGTACGCGACTGCTGACGAACTAACGTCCGAACTGCTGCCGTGACTGGAGTTGTTGCTGCCTGCTTCGTAACCGCCACTGCGACGGACAGCACGCGCAGAGTCGTGGTAGAAAGCAACCGGCTGCAGATAGGACGTCATGGACTGGTCAAAGGCAGCCTCAACATACCCAGGCTGCTGCGATGGAACATTCGCAGCGGGCGAAGTGGACGCCGAGATATGGGACATGTTGAGATCCCCGGCGAGGATGTCAGCCAGCGTTTCGCTCAGAGTTTCCTGGTTGTCCACTCCGTACGAGAACTGGTCCTTGGGGGGAACGTCGTACTGACAGCGCACGGGGTGTGCCAGGTAGTCAATCGAGTCCATCGAGTCCATGGAATCCATGGCGTCCGGCTCCGGCCGGGCGTCGATCGGACTCAGACGGCCTCCGAAGCTGCTGGCCCGCGTGCGGTACTCCAGTCCAAATGGGTCCCGCGGTTCATCCAACGTCAACGAACCGTCTGGTACGACCTGGACGCCCGGCGCTGACCTCTGACCTGGTCTGGTCAGGAGGTCACGACCCTGGGCGCGCTGTTGTGCCGCCCGGCTTCGCTTCTGACGCTCGTAGGATTTCGTGTCCAGTGTGAAGGCTCGCGGTCGTCGTGGCGTCTTGGCGCTGCGAGCCACTGCGTCTGGGTTGACGACCCACCACGAGCTCTTGCCGGCGCCTTCGTTTTGGACGCGCATGAAACGACTGTGCAGCGACAGATTGTGTCGGATCGAGTTCTGCGCAGATGCACACCACAGAGATAATCAAACGATGAATTAATGTAATCACTGATATTTTAATAAATCACTCTGCTGGCAACGTGCTATACGAGCAACAGACACAAGCGAAAGTTCATGACCTACATAATCGTCCTATCTCTCACTGCAGTGTCTGGAGTGTCATACCCCGTTTACATGATCAAGCTGGCTCGACGAGGTGCTATATGTTAGCTGGACGAGCCAGCTCGATGTTTGCTCGATCGTGTAACCGGAGTATTAAGTCCCAATAATCTCACTCCATTCAAGCGTGCATGACGACTGATAGCGTCCCCTCTTTGTATATCACATGTACGTCTAGGCAGAACACGCCGTCGATCACGGCCATGAAATAAGTACGTTTTGACACGGTCGACTGTGTATCACGTTTCGTTACACTCGCATAATACACTTAGATCGTGCTGAAACTTACACGTAATATGTTACGGCTTTCTGTTAGGGATTAGCGGAACTTCACAATCGGGAGAGACGTTCGAAGTTTATCAATGAACCGACTGTCGATGGCGGTTTTCAAGGTGTGTCGGTGTTACGTCGTTTGTGCTGGTATAGCCTACGTGACATTTGGGATCCAGACGTTTGGGCGCCATGCTTCGTCAGTGTCACCGCGTCACGCTATTGAAATTAATTCGCATATCGTCGAGGTTAAAATAATAGTAATTGCGATTTGCCAGTAGGCCTAAGTTGGCAAACACGCAGTGGACATATCGTAGTCGTCGTCCGTCGTCGTTCGTCGTAGCGATGTCATCGTACGTCGCAGTCACACTTATGCTTCATATACACAGTCGACCGTGTTAAAACGTACTTATTTCGTGGCCGTGATCGACGGCGTGTTCTGCCTAGATGCACGTGTGATATATAAACGCGAGACGCTATCAGTCTATTGCATACAGGGTGGCTACACATTGAATAGAATAAAGTTAAGGCGCTTCGAGAATCGATACATGAGTGCTAAGAATGCCGCTATGGCGCACTTTGCAGTAGGAAAAGTGACCCACAGACTGCAGCCACTAAGCTTATCGGTGACCGCGCATTGCAAAGTTGTAAACAACGCAGGCGTAACGTGGGTCATCACATCCCCAGACTTTGATCGTTAGACACAAAATGTAAACTGTATGCTATACATGTTTCTACACGTTTCGCCTTTCTGATCACCTGGCTGAGCGTTGATTGTACATTTAAGAAATCACGTACAACAGCGCAAATCATTCACGCGCGTGTGTTCGTAACACATTCGCACGAATTATCTTAGTAAATTATTGTGACAGACACAGAGAGTTACCTTTTTAGCTCGCTTCCTCGTGCGTGGTCTCTAGCTGGTGAGTGGGGTCGCTATCGCCTCCTCAAAATGCTACCTCGCTCTCAGCCTGCCACGATCGCGATTGTCGACCCTCAGGTCTTGGTGACCCAAACCCATAAACCCCTCCACAAAACTTCTTCTGTCTCTGTCCTCAGTGGCGAATTCAAGGGGGGGTGCCC
>Ga0209367_1011273_pt1 | contig 11879 bp, 9 predicted proteins | sample WorMetLIZISLAND2_FD_187412 | JGI IMG/M metagenome (GOLD analysis project Ga0209367, IMG submission 187412) | Marine gutless worms symbiont microbial communities from Max Planck institute for Marine Microbiology, Germany - Olavius geniculatus... ... | reverse complement strand
CAATCGGACTTAGGGCGCCGGGCGGACTCACGTTGGGCTTTGCCCCAAATTTCTAGTTTATCATAAAGTAGAATTATGTCATGTCAGTCTTTTTTGTCATAAAATAACCTAGTCGCAATGAAAATAAGTGTACGATGTCAGAATGAATACTATCAGCCAAATGTAGACAACGTATAAAGCTATAATCAGCTGTGACGTAGTTTACTAATTTCAGTTGCTGGCAAATTACGATAAACATAACGGCTCATGTCTACAGCACTGCAGTTGCAATTTTGTACGGTGCAAGCAGTTAATTATTCAGCAAAGTGTTTTTTTTATAATAATTGTCAAAATAATTGCAAAAACCCACAATATCACAAATAGAAAGCGCTTACCATGGTGCGAATTAATTAATCCGTATAATTTTTTCATTGTCAATGTGTTTCACCATACGTCACGGAAAACGTCTCGGCGAGACGTTGAGGCTCCCGAGACTCTCGAGTCTCGGGAGCTTCAAGGTCTCGGCCAGCGTCTCGGAAGCTGCAACGTCTCGTCTAGGTCTCGAAGACATGGATCTCGGGTCTTGTCTTGGTCTCGGCTCAGAAGGTCTCGTGCAAATCCCTAGGTCTAATAAGTGAACTTAGCTTAGGCCTAGTTTTTTATTCTCGGGAATTGAGTACTGCAGTAGTAAACATGTGAAAAATTTACCCAAAGTCGACAATTCTATTACTTTTCATTAATTCACAGTAAATCGGTGACGTATTGCGGCTTATTAAACTTTCATTTATTGCAAAGACAACACAAATATATTGTATCTGATTTTTGCGTTTCCAAATTTTAAAAGTGGGCAGATTTGCGGCTTCCATTGAACGTCCAAAAGCCAAAAGTGTTTCAGCTTCAGGGGACTTCGCTCCCTTACCCTCTGACCATGGGCTATGCCCCTGGACCCCCTTGGGGCTACGCCCCAGACCCCCCGTTATAGGGGCCTCACCGTTGTATTTCGAGGGGGCCTCCAACTTCTTCGCAGGCACTGAGCTAAGTGAAGACGGTGCAACATGGTTGCAGACATACATGTAGTTTTTACGCGCAACAGCAGAATGCTTCGCGCGTATTAGCCATCGTCGAGGTGTCCGTCCGTCTGTCTGTCCGCCTGTCACACTCTGCGATTGTATCAAAACGGTGCAATTTAAGATCACGAAATCTTCAACGTAAACTGCCACGAAGACTTTAGTTTTAAGATCCGTCAAGCTTTTCCCGGCATTCGAAAGGGGTTATCCCGATCGAGGGCGCTAAATGAGAGGGGGGGGGGTACAAAAAATTGGCGATTTTGAGCCAATAAGTCGCCGTATCTCAGAAACGGTGCGAGATAGGGCCTATAGCTTACTATTAATCACTAATAGGAAGTCCCATACGTTTTTTCTATTGACATCAAGATCAACGACCTTTAACGACCTTGAACCCCCAAAATAGGGGTTTTCAGTGATTTTTTCGCGATTATGAGCTGCAACACACATTTCAAGAGTAAATTGCGCCGAAATGGCTTGAGATAGACCAAGACAACCTGCATATGAAATTTACACATTAAACGCACATTTTAATAATCTAAGTCCCGACCCCTTGGTTCAAGGTGGCCTCCGCACGCGGGCGTCAAAGAGGGATACCCCTAAAAAGTCGTTATTTTATCCCTGTGGGGTCGTCTAGCGCTTACAGATACAATACAATACAGTACAATGGGGAATTTGCACTTAAAAACTGGGTCGAGGCGCCGAAGACGCCAAGAGGGACCCACAAGGGGAGGGGTCTGGGGCTAGAATTTTTTTTAGATTTTAAGGTCAAAATGGCTTATTTTCTTGGACTCTGTGCTAAATTTCGCTTTTAATGACCATAACAGGATAGAAATACAGCAGTGATACAAAGACTGCCATGGCGATTGATTTGCATGCGATAAAAAGCGTTATTCAAGGGCGCCTATCCTCTTTAAGTCCTTGGAGCAACCCCCCAAACTCAAAGTGAGGCGCCGCTGGCGTCGACGGGGAGGGGAATGGGGAGAAAGTATCCCTCTGCCCAGCCGACTAAGGATTCTGGAGGAGCGTCATGAGCTCCCCCAGCGGGGTCCGGGGCGGAGCCTTGGCGAAAAACGAATTTGGTGCATTCTAAGCGTCACGGAACCCTTCTGGTTGCAAAGTTGTAAATATTATGCAAAATGCAAAATAATAATAATATTCAACTCCCCCTCATATTCCAAAAAAACCTTTCCTGGTTTTTTGTAGCGTTTGCTTCAATTAGGTTTATATGGTTTAAACTCCCCTGGCGTTATTTATTGTTTATTGTTATTTACTCTTATGCCAAAATTAAAGTCACAAAAGACGAACTAGTCCCCAAGGGCCAAAAATTGAGGCCGAAAGCCGAAAACAACGGTTAATTTCTTGGGTAGGGGCCGGTCGCCGGGGCGCAGCCCCGGAAGCAAACGGTTTTTTGGGCATCAAAACCCCCTACAAATTCATACATTGAGTATAAATTTTATTACTTTTACTGCAGAAATGCACTGCGTATGCTAGACAAAAAAGGCGACTTTGGCATCTTAATTGGGGGGCATGGCCCCTTTGCCCCCCCTAAATCCGCCTATGTATGTAGCTACTCATTTATCCGTAGCGTGGTCTGTCGTCTGGCATACTCGTGCATCCTGCTTAAACTTAAAGCGGTGCCAAAACTCAAAAACTCATGTCTCCTTGCTATACAAAAATACAGGGCTTACTTATAGCGATCGCGCGTATCTGTCTCTTGACTTCAGCGCGTCGCTTTCATTTACCATTGAAGATGATAGCCGGCGTGCGGGCAGGATCGACAGCAATTGTGCATTAAGCTAATATCAAGCCTTCGAGGCTCGCTAACTGCTGCTCGGTTTATGAAATGTCATATAAATTACCCTAGATCACTAAGATCAGATCCATGGCTGCCAAGGTCCGGAAATCAAAATGCGTGAGATCGATTCTCCCCCCTTCCTCTGCCCCTTTTCTGTTCTCTTGTCTCTTCCCTCCCTTCCCCCACTTTTTTCACTTTCTCGTCTCGCCCCGAAATTAGCTAAGGAGTCTGAGGGAGCGCCCTAACTCTTTTTATCGCAAGCGGACCCTGTCTCACATAGCATTTTTTGTACATTTCAAGTTCCAAAATTGTGTCTATCGTTAAAACAATTTTTCAACGCTGCTATAAGTAAAGATCTATTCGATCTTCTACTGTCAGTAATTTTATGCCAATTTTGTCGCATTGACCACGTCTGCCATAAAAGTGGTTATTTTAATGCTATTGACTCGTCTATGCTATAGACCGTCTATAGCGTGAAAACGTTTGCAGACAGGCACAGACTTGCTGCTTGTCATAATAAGCACTGCTGACGAGTTTTCCGCGTGTAGCGACATCGACGCCCTTGAACCCCAAAATAAGGGGTCTGGTGATTTTTTTGCGACTTTAGCCTGCGACGCACACTTCAAACGTGAATTGATCCGAAATAAGACCAAGAGCATAAATAATTAGGTGAGATATCTTGTTCAAATTCTTGAGCACAGCACAACGCAACAAGCGATTTCTTCAGCACCCGTCACTGTACATTATACGCCATAACGCTGCACAAGTCGCATCATAGCTGCTGCTGCTGTAGATCTGACTCTGGTTGGACAAGCGCACCAAAGCACTGCTCGCACATGACAGCTGACCTGACGACTGGTCGTTACGATCACAACGATGCCGTTATGTTCCGTCATTCCATGCATGCATATGGATGTCGATGCGGTTATTTGCAAGCAAGCTCTTAACAATAATTGGCTGAATACTCGATATAGCCATAACCAGGGGCGGCGATTATAGGGGGGACGGGGGGACGCGTCCCCCCAAAAAATTTTGGTTGGGGGGACGCAAATGCAAGCATCCCCCCAACAATTGCCACTTTTAGCCATGTCGTCCCCCCACTGTCTAGAAGAAATCGCCGCCACTGGCCATAACTGCATAATATTACCGAGCAGACAGGAATACATGAAATGAAATGTAGGCCTAAGCTCATATCCAAATGCAGTGGCGGCGTCAGAACTTAGGGCCTAGAAAAGTCGGAAGCCACTCCCCAAGAAATCACACAAAGGAAAAAGACACAAGAATCAGAAATATTTCCCTCTCAGCTCTTTCGCTCGACTGGCTTATTTTTGACAGAGGACTCAATCAAAAATCTTCTAGCAACATATGTACTGCACAGTAGTGCAGTCAACATGCAGCTGTATAATTCTGCACGCTCTGGCATTTATTATTACGACAAGAAGTAAGCTGGACACCATAGTTAGGCCATTACCTGCGCCCTGCGACAGCGTAGGCCTAACAATAAAGCGCTGAAGCGAGGGGCACGCAGAGTCCTCAACGATGATAAGTTCATCGAGTGTAGACTGCAGGCCCCCTACTTGGCTCACCTCGTTCACTTTCAGCTGTGTGTAATTTTCCTCAAGTGGGTTTATATTGATACGCTACAGCGTGGAGTACGAGTAGGCATATGATTGTATACTCAATTCTTCAACTGTTCAGGTGGCCAAAATATGTGTCAATAGAACATTATTAATAGCCATAGCCAAAATACACTATGTCCCCCAAAAAAAACATCCCGACATTTTTGGTTGTCACTTGAAAACCAGTTATCACATTTGATAACTTTTGGTACGAATATTCCTGACACAACTTGCCATCAAATGCCCGTTGAGTTTCCCACCTCACCTATTGTCCACTTCTGCACTACCTAGCAAAAACTGATCAAGCGAAATATACCTTGAAATAAACAGAAAACCAGAAAAAAACATCTATGACATTATCGATTGTAACTCGAAGAAAGATTAGCAGATTTTAATAATTTTTGGCAAACATATTTCTGACATAACTGGCTATTAAACGGTTGCTCAAGTTTCCACCTCACCCAAAGTCTGTTTCTGCACTACATGGGGAAACCAGACTAAGCATAACACGTACTCAATTCGACTTGAAACCAATTATCCACTCTCAGCATTATTAATGCCTTGTTGTCGACATCTTTGTGCACACTGACCACATTTAATACTCTGGTATTTCTCTGGCTATGCCACCATTAGGCCTACTTGGATCCAGCGATGTACGTTAGTCCCTAAGACCAGGTCTTTGTCTCGAGAATAAAAATAGTCTTTGCGTTAGTCTTGACAAAATAAATCTTGATCTTGACAAAGCTTCCATAATTTTAAGACTTTTTTGCTATTAAAAGTAGCAGTAGCACATGCCCCTATACTTTGACAAAAATTGTTAGTAAGTGAGTGACATTAATACGTTGAAACTGTAGGCCCCTATTTTATGCTGCATGAAAAGTTCTGCTTAATTGATCTTGAAAAGCCGATTAAGCCTGCACACTATGACAGGCTTACGTTGTAGTTTGGACGTCACTGTCTCACTGTCCGGTGGCTATCATAACAATTTGCACAGGCCTGCATCTAGCTGTAATTAAAGCGCCATTGTACCTGGTTCGCTGACGCATCTGATCAGCAGTGATAACTGTCTTCAATGCCGGAACAAATCAGCCAGCAAGAAAATCTGTCCATCGTAGTACGGTATTATAAATCTGTTGTCCTCAGGAAGTCTGCGTATGTTTACGCAGCCACGCCTTCTGTCGCATTATACAGCACGGTCAAAGTTACTGATACACCATTGAGCATGTAGTACGCTTCCAGGTGTGTGTCGCTCAGCCTACCTGTAGTGGCCTCGGTCGGGTGGTCGAGCTGATGTGCTGCATATCACTGTATATCCAGCGTGTAGCCTGCAGCAAGCCGATGTCGCACTGGCTCCGTCTGTTGTATGACCATCACATCATGATTCGCTCATTGCCCAATGCCCATAGGTGAAGTAGGCCCCTAAAATTGGTTCTGACCGTAGACAATATAGACATCACGGTAGGGCGTATAGGGTATGCCCGGGGTAGTTTTCTCACTACGACATGTGCTTTCACTGGACCTCATATTCGCGTCCAGTACAGTTATGCAGATTATAGACGGCAGCCAAAAATTGCATGATTTTTACAGTTGAAGGCAACTGCGACAGTATCTATTAATTTAATAAGTTTAGTAGCCTAATTTTAAAGAAGCCCAGCTGTCGCTAGGATAGCAGACCGTAGGTTGTCAGTGATCTACAAGGTCATCCAAGGTTGATGATTTTCATCTCCTCTGAAAGGGCGTATGCGATTTCTTATTAATGATCAATAGCAACCTTAGCCTTATCTCGCACCGTTTAGCCACAATAGCGAGTACTGACTTTCAAGGACATTCAAGCCTAAAAGGCGAATGATTTTACGTCATTTGAAAGCCAATATGCGACTTCCTGTTAGTGATCAATAGCAATCTAGGCCCTATCTCTCACCGTTTCCGAGATGTGGCCACTTATAGCTTGAAACTTTCCATTGAAAATTATGGCCAAACCGCCGCAGGTGGAGACATGGTTATTACTGACAGCCTACAAGAGGTCGCTAACGCCCTATCTGATGGTATCATCGGCCACCCCCTAAGACCTACCATTTGGCCACAATATCGCACGATTGGCATACCATAGTGCTTTGACTCTTCAAGCCTTCAAGGTCATCCAAGGTCAACGATATACATGTCAGTTGAAAGCCTATATGCGACTTCCTATTAGTGATCAAAAACAACCTATGCTCCATCTCGCACCGTTTAGCCACAATACATCGCTGACAGACGGAGTGACGGACGACAACCATAGCCAGGCCTATACAAAAAGCTCGACTTTTACGTAAGTACGGTGGGCTAGAATGGCCATCTAATTTCTGTGACGTAGTGCAGTGACTTTCGTGGCTTCTAGGCCTATCCCTATACTTGGTGGGCGCAGCTTGCGCCCAGTGAAAAATCACAACACTCTCCCCTATTTTCTACTTCCCGTATTTTTCATTCTACATTTTAACGAAACTCTCCCTATAAAAGGGAAGAAACCCAAGAGCGGAGGGGGTAGGGTGGGGAAACTTGAGTTCAAAAGTTTCACACATCATCTAGACCGCCATCGCTTTGCCTGCCAGTATAACGCAGATGCTACTTGATCTTCATTTTTTTAGCGAGCAACATGTTCCAAGCAACAGTATTAACTTCTTTATCATAATTCTATGAAAAGTTGAGAACTACTGCAGAAAAATGTCAGCAAAGTGAGTACTTAATATGTAACCATCTGCCTATACCAACGCACTGCAGTGCACATTGCAGTATTAATCAGGCGAGTTACACTGATGCATATGCCCCGTGTTTTGAATGCCTGATGGCGAAACCACCATTATTACAAATCGTCTAAGAGACTTGCGAAATAGAAACTTCACTTGTATTCTTGTCATCAAAAATTCATTCTGCTTGCCCAATATTTTGTTGTACTAAAACAATTGTTTTGCACCGTTATACAGCTATTTGGCTACCCAGCCACAGTGTGAAATAAAACACATAGTCATTGTCAAACATTCTAGTTCACGTATAACGAGGTCAAATATCTGTTTTACGACAAAATTACAGCCTATTTTTGAGATCAAACAGCCAGCCAAATAACCATTACTGTAGCAATTGGAGTCTGTGGCAAACATGTCTGAATATCAGTAAGTTCTCATTCTTCCAACATTGTTACATTTACAATCAGCCCACTGCATTGGCAAATTTTTATAGAACACAGGCCAAAAAAATATAGGACACGAAATAAAAATATAAGACATTATAGGACACAAACTGCACGGCTTCCATATCTGACAGTGATGTTTTTGTTGATTAATGAAATGGACAGACAATTTGTTCTATTTTTTTTCAGTGACAGTGGGGCCTGAAACGTAGCGGGGCCTGGGGAAACTTCCCCAACTCCCCCCATTTCAATGAGTCTGATGGGGTCTAGAAGAGTGGTCAGAGCTCTCCAGTAGGGTCCAGGACAGAGCCCCGGCTAAAAACGTATTTTGGAGCATTTCTGCACCACAGAAACTGCATCTGGTCATCAAATTTTGTGTTTTTGTTGCACGAAATGTAAACTGTCAAAATATAGGATTTATAGGGCATTTACTCAAAATATAGGACAATATAGGACTTTTTTCAAAAATATAAGATTTACAGGATTTATAGGACAAGTGGGATGACTGCATTTACAAACTACAAAATGCAGAAAACTATGAAAATTTTCCTTACTTCCAAGCTCCATTAGCACACAACGATTTGCTTAGTTGCCAAGAATAAATCTATACTCAACTAACCACGCAAAATTTTGTGCAGTAAGTTTTGACGTTCAATTTATATATTAACTAATGACCAATAAACATTATTATCAAAGTAACAATGCAATATTCGCATTATTGCAATAAATGAGACAGCAATCACAGTATGGTGATAAACTGATGAAATTCAACAACTATGTTCATTCAATTGCAGATTCACGTAACTTAAATGCTGGTACTAATGCAAGCTCGAGCTCGAATATATCATGACACATTCATTATTACACAATCACAGCGGACAGCTGCAGAAGTCACTGATGTATTGACAAACATTACATCTGAATAAAAAACCAATCAATGAACCAAATGCGCAAAAAAAGGAGACAAAACGCACAGCATACAACATAGTTAAGCAATCTCCGCAATGTTAAATACACCGTGTCCCAATAAAAAAACTGAAACTGCTATCAGTGTGAAGTATTGTCCAACTTTAGTTAATTTGAAAACAGTATGCAAAATATGGCATAAAAGTATGAACCATAAATGGAGAAATTAAATTTTTTTCAAAAGTGTCGTAGAAACAGCTCTAAATACAGATGCCTGCTGTTGCCTGACATAATTGACAAATGTCAGTGTTGTGTGTGTAAACAATAACAAAAGTGGTTTTTAGCAAAGATGATTAGGTTTTAATTAAAGTTTTGCACAAAGATAAGAGGTATGGAGCAAAGAAGTTGATCAAAGAGTGCCCGAACAAAAGCTGGGGCCAAATTTTTGAAACTTCTTAGGAAGAAAGATCTTTGGAAGACTTCTTTTCCAAAGAAAGTATGTGGATTTTCGAAACTTCTTAGGAAGAACTTAGGCAAATATATAGGAAAGCACTAACCTTGTCCTACACGGAGAAAGCTGTGTAATAAAACGAAATTTGCAAAAAAGTACACAATGTTGACACTTAGCTTAAATGTCATATGTGACGTCATAGGTTATTTGCGTAACACTGCGGTAAAATTAACAATGAGTAAGTAAAGGAAATTGACGTTTGGTCAACTTAAAAAACGAAGCGATGTGTAAAATGCGCTTCTCGTGGATGTGCTAAGATAAGAAGTTTTCCTAAGAAGTGCTGATTACATCAGATGGTCGGTATAAGCGCATCTGATTGGTTGAACTAGTTTAGGAAAATAAAAAAAGAAGAAGTTTTATGGAAATGCAAAGAAAGCTGTTGAAAATTCGGTAAGAAAACTTTTTTTGGAATTCCTAAATTATCTGACATAGGAAGATCTTTGGAAAATGTCTTAGGAAAGTTTTAAAAATTTGGCCCCTGGTCTCCGTCATCATTGATGAAGTTGCTCACGAGTCATGAAAATTGATCAAACTGGCACTGTGAAATCGCAAACTGGCAGTGGTAAAAAGCGCAAGGCACCCACTGCTGACAATATTGCTTTCGTCGAGGAGCTGACATTAAGTCAAGAAAATGCACTGAGGAGGAAGACATTTTGAGCACAACCAGTAACTGGAAAATGGTAGGTAACTGTCCTATAGATAAGCTTATGCAAAACTGCTGTGTTGTAAACTTAATATCGTGAATAATGTAATTTAAATGGTAATAAAATGAACATTGTCATGTTATTTTTTAAAACTGATAAGTTAACTTAACTCAGTTATTACATTAAAAATTTGAAACTAAACTGTGAAGTTTCTACTAAATCACAGCTATTTGTTTTGGTCTTTTTATCGGGACACGACACAGTGTATATGCCTGAATACAACAACAAATCTATTTTTGTCTTCCTTTCCAAAAGTTAAGTTCCAGCTGAAATTGGTGTCACCATGATTTTACCGTGGCCGCTGGTAAATGGCATGCATTCTCTGCAACTGAAATTGGTAAACGGTCGATGTTCCACGAAATGCGGAATGAAGCGCCACATATCACTGCATGGTACTGTCTGCGCTAAGAGTGAGGTTCTCACTGATAGTTTACTGCAAACACGGTCCCATTGCGAGAACATAAACTCTAGGATGGTCTCAGTATCTAGCGGGTTTACGGCATCGTTCGTGACACAGTATTGTTGAATGCTGACATGGGGGCGGCCATGGCACAGTGCTATGAAGTATTCTGCACCACGGAATAAAAATTTGACGTTGAATCCTCGATGTAAACAGTGCACTATGTGGTTGATAACACAAAAAGTTTCTCTAAAAATTTTCACATGATAATTCACAAATTTATCATCATTGGACCGCATTTTTCAGACAACAAAATTTTCTGACAGCCGAAATTTAGCCCTCCCCCTGCTCCCAGCCACAACGCCACTGAGTAAAACCAAAGGCAAAATCTGTACAAATGCCCAAATCTTTTCAACAACCAAAATCAGTAAATGTTCGCTGAAACAGTAATGTTTGCATGTTGTACTTAAAAGACACAGCTTGTCAAACTGTTGTTGAAACAACAGTGTCAGACTGTTCCAGACAACCGGTCCAACACATAAAAACGCTCGTCCTCCGACATTCAGTCATGACATGTGCATGGTTGATGCGAGTGAAAAATGCTGCCAGACTCAAGTCATCATCGTAACATCAGAAGAACAGTTTCATGTCATACATCATGCATCACCAGCCAGGCAGCCTACAACAATACATGCAACCTTGCAGTGAAAAAAAACAGTGAGAAATGTCAAGATATCAGTGGGAGTCCATGCAAGGTAGTGTATACACATGTACATTGTACAGTGTACACTACAAGTAACAAGTCCATGAAACAAGAAATTTGAGCTAATGCTCATGAGACGTGCAAAAGCCTATAGCAGTTCCGGCTCAGTAGCTTAGCTGAAAATTGAGGTGTTCATGCTAAGTTAATATACAAATAACAAATTTTCTATCTAGATTGCATAACAATAGTTCCATGGTGCCACCTTGTGAATGATATAGACTTTTGTCGCAGCCCGAAATCGCCAAAAAAATCCATGAAACCCTTTATTTTGGCATTCGAGGTCACTGAATTCGACGTCAATCGAGAGCCAGTGTACGACTTCCTACTAGTGATTAATAGTAACCTAAACCCTATCTCGCACCATTACTGAGATACAGTGACTTATTGGCCAAAAATCGCAAATTTTGCCCACCCCCTCTCATTTAGCGCCCTCGTTCGGGGTGACCCCCTTTGAATTTATGGAAAAGCTTTACGGTTCCCGAAACTAGAGTCTGCACCGCTTTTGCCTGATCCATCTGTGTGACAGACAGACAGATGGACAGAATTGCGATGGCTAAGTTGCGCTGAAAGCAGTAGCTGCTTTCGTGCGTAAAAACCACACAGATCAAAGTTCCGATCATTATATCACTTCATGGTAAAAATTAGCAAAACAAAATTAAAAGATGAAAGTCAATACTAAGATTTTAAAAGCTAAACAGACCTCATTTTCAATCTTATCTTCTGACAATGACCATTGCTATATATACATATATATACAGGGTGGTCCAAAAAAAACTGCACAAAGTTTATGGCACCATAATTTTGCAACCGTACATCATAGTCATGTGGTTTTTAGCAAAATGTTCCGAAAGAAATTCTTTACACGACTAAGGTTAGTATTTGAATACAGCAGTTAAATATTCTTTGTTATTGCTGCTGGCAATTGAACTATGCAAAAACGGTATTACCCTTGACACTGCAGTCCATAAAAAT
>Ga0209367_1011272_pt1 | contig 11879 bp, 7 predicted proteins | sample WorMetLIZISLAND2_FD_187412 | JGI IMG/M metagenome (GOLD analysis project Ga0209367, IMG submission 187412) | Marine gutless worms symbiont microbial communities from Max Planck institute for Marine Microbiology, Germany - Olavius geniculatus... ... | reverse complement strand
CGCCAAGAACCCGTGTTAAATTTTCCTCTTGGCCAGATGTCCCGCGGGGCCTGGTCGTGAGCTGGAAACTACATGTATAGCAACAGGTGCTCTGCCGTCTCGTCGGCGCCGTTGCACTGTGGACAGGTGGCGGAGTCCCATCGCCCGATTCGATAGAGATATGCTGCCAACAACGGAGAATGACCGGTGCGTCAGCTTATTTACATTCATTTAATCAGCGTCTTTGTACAATCTCAGTGGAATAACATGACATTAACCTGAATGTATACTAAGAACAAAAGTATAAATGAACAAGAGCTTTGTAGTAAGTAATGGCACTTTTCCTTATTCAGTCTGATGTAATGAAACTGCATGTAACTGCAAAATGAATACCAAAAAAATGGCAATCAAAGACTAGTTTAATTGCCTGTAGCTCTAAACAGTGCACTGGGGATACGTTGAAATGCAGCAAAAACAGCCAAAAATTTTGCCAGATCCATAGTTCAGCAGATTTACTAAAATTGGCCAAATGTTGAACCTGCCAGAGTTCTGGGTAAATTCCAGTATATCAATAATTACATACAATAATTACATTTCGCCTCAGATTCAGTGAGTTTCTCGCTGACATTGTGCGCTTTATAAATTAAATTTACTTACTTACTTCAAAGTTCTGACAAAGTGCAAATTTCAAAATGCTGACTAAAAAATGCTGAATGCTGTAAAATCACACGTCATAAAATCATACATTTAAAAACATACATTTACTCACAAATTGCAACAAACTAAATGTACAACATGAAAAGCACAAAATTCTGCCAAGATGTTTTATCTTACAATGTTAAACCGTGACACTGTTGTAAAATCATCCTCAGCACGAAAAATGTTGGCATTGTGGTGGTGACGTTAAAAAAAAACGCTGAAAACAGATGAAAATTTTTTTCATAAATTCCTGATCTAGACCCAACAGAATCTAATCTACTGTTGCTGAGGCCAGCCCCACATCTATAGAAAAATGTCATCAAAATCTGTTCACTGTACAAGGTGATGCATAAAAAATAAAACATGCATGCTTCACGTAGATCGAGCAATCACAGAGTTTTGAAAAGCATCAGCATCAAGCACTGCAGCAAAATGCAGTGATGTTGAAAACCTGAAGTGGTGAACATAACGTTTTTATACACCACCCGACAGAACTATAACCGTACCTAATTTCAACCATCTTCACATCTCAACAGAAGTGGACAGCAGCAGCACCATTATTACAATTAACATACATATAGGCATGTTCTCTCACGCTCTGTCACAGAAACTCGCAACAAAATACGTACAACATTAGGCACAAAATATCTCTGTACAAAAAGTAATTAAAATAGTGAATACCTGTGGTCACCAAAACAGTTTACATTCAAGTTGTGCTAAAATGTGCAAGTAACTTTGTCGATATCAGCAATGGCTTCAACTGTGTACGCTGCAAATCATAGTTTGACAATATAATGCCATCGTTGGTTTGCTACATTACAAGCTATTTTTGGCGACAGTGAAGTAAGCCATTACTGCAATGCCTTTGAGACATTGCCACTGAACACGTGTGAACGTCCCAGTCCCGAAAACCTGAGGGAATGCACAACATCAAAGGATGTTTAGCTGTTGTGACATCTAATCATCAGAACCGGGAGCAGAGTCACTCGGTGGATTACGCATCGAGTTGTTCAGCTCTTCGGTGTGTGGTCGTGACAGCAACCAACAGTGTTTAGACAGCAGCGAGTACAGATAGTGCAACCTTTGCGTGTCGGAACGACAAAAACAAAAAAATGTGTTGAAGTCCACCTGCAGTCACACACACGATTATACACTCACTCACATATAGTGGTGTGGCAGTGCAACGGTTAAGATGTTGGACTTGCAATTGTGAGGTTGTTGGTTCGACTTCAGCTTGGGTTGCTAACAAGTGATTAGCACTTGAATGAGTGACTGCCTGCGCACAGGACTTATTGCTGTAGGCCTACAGGACAGTGAACGATGCTGAGTACTTGGAGTTTTGGACTGTTGTCATTTAGTAATCGATTAACAGAATTTGTGCAAAACGTTGTTCTTCTTTCATTTATGTGTATGGTAGTTAACGGGCTGGGCCGGGCCAAAACGACATCGGGCTGGGCCAGACTGGGCCACGAGATTTCAGCCCACGCAGGGCTCTAGTGCTCGACATATTAGCCCTTCACCTAGCTAATACCTGTGGATCCACCATCGCTGCTACTAATAACAATAACAGAGGTAGCAGTTGTCACCATCATGTCATCATCATCACCATCACTGCTGCTATAAGAGAGTCAACATTTACAATATGCTAAACTCCTGACCAATTCTAGCAGTGACTTACATTAATAACTTCGTAGCCAAGTTTCCGTACATGCCGATGCTTCATGGCATATTCACCGAGCGTCTGTGGCACATTAGCACAGTAGTGCTCTGGCATCAGCAGCAGCAATGCTATCCTGCCATCGCAAACGCAATCAACTTTTATAGTACATAACGTCATAAATACAAACAAATAATATGTAAATGTACATTTAGCATCAGTCTGAAAATCTTAATGTGCTGCATACACTAGTACTTAGAATTTAGGAGAAGCAATTTGACGACATAAAAAAACTAAAATGCTCTTCATCCGAAGTTTGAGCAAAGTGCATTTACATTCCATTAAGAAAAACCATTCTTCGTTTTCTGCTAGCATCCAATATCTATTTGGCGTCTAAGGCAAACAATACGTGAACGTATAGTCTATAGTCCATTCTGAACCCAAACGCCCAGAGTGTAGTGCTGATCTCCATTCAGCCGGACACCAGTTTAGGCTGCAAAACAACAGATATGTGGCTTTTGCATTTCACAGTGTGCCACTGTTCACATCTAGTTCACATCCGAGCTTCCAGGCTGAAGTGACCTGGGAGACTGGTTACATACTGAGATGGTTTACCTGTCTGCTGATGGTCACCCATTTAAGTACTATCTGGGTCTGGCATTGGCATTGACTAAATTCATTGATGCAACCAATGACATTACTAAGCTGAATCACCACCACATGTAGTAACAACATTAATATGACATAAAACTTGTATTTATGACAAAGGCAAAACTTACTTTTTTGAACAAGTTTTATCTTTGGTTGACACATTCATGGGAGTATTTGTTTCGTCAACAAATATTTCAAAACCTGTGTTTAAAGAACATAGCAGTACTACAAGCACAATGGTGACAGGATGACATGCTATAACAAACTATTAAAACAACTGAAATTATTTTAACATACCGCTTAGCAACACACAGTCCAGCTGTCTAACATGCATATGAAGACAATCATTTGCTGATGCAGTCCACAAACCCCAAACTTTTCATCTACTGCAACCGCTGCTCTCTGAAGAATGACTAAGTACATTTCATGTAATCAAATTTACAGACTGCACAATGTTGGTAAAAAGCCTGCTTAATATTAAGGCAATGGCATGCTTGTTTGACTAAGGCTTTAGTTTTTGGTGACTTTCAGCATTTAGGCGCAGTGCAGAAATACATGTGCTATTATTAACAATAGTATTATGGTTACAGGTAACATGACAGTACATACATCCATAGCGCCTGCAATGACATAAATCCATAGGACAGCTGAAGCAGAAGGCATCAAACTACTAAGACAGCAGTGCAAATGTTAGCAGTTTTAAAATGTGTCTTTCCCTCAATAATTAGCAGTAACAGCATCATGCTTACTTGTACAACTGCCTAAAATGTGATAAGCTCAGTATGCAACATCTTTTTAACCATATCGCTTAACTACCGGTAATGTTACAAAATAAAGATGTTTCGTTCAAAACAGTCAATGTCAAGCAGATGTTGCAACTCAACATTCAGTCATACCGGTGAAGTGAAGCATGTGCTGTGGTGACAGCAATGAGTTAACACCATGCTTTCCCACCAACTGGCAGATTGCTTGACCGACACGTTTATGATACCTATAGTGTCGCGCATCTGCAACCATCATAGCCACTCTAAGCTAAACTTGTGATAAGCTTAGCACCCACACTTCACTAAGCGAACTGGCAAAGTAAATTAATTAATTTTAGCAAGCGAGATTCTTATATTTCCAAGGAAAGTACTTATAATCAGCTAGCTAGCAGGTCACCTTATCAACACAATCTGACTGCACAAAGCCTCAGCTCCGCTGAGTAATAAGAAAAGATTGCATAAAAAAATTCTTCACTAGGCAATCTGTAAAAACCCTGAGCTGCAAAAATACTTAAAATATACTAAAAAGCCTTTGAATGAGATGATGCATGTTGACCAAGTTAAATAAAGCAGGTAAACAAACTAACGTTGAAAAGACAGAAATATTCACAAACTGTGAGGAAAAGCATAACAAATCGTTGGCATAATTACTAAAGCAAGTCAATGGCTTTTGCGGCAACTCAATACTGAGAAGTTGGCGATGGACACAACTTAGCTGCGGGAATTCCAGAACGATGGCCAGCTGAATCTGACGTAAGTAATGAAATGCACGCTCCTGAATAGTAGCATCAGGGCAGCCTACAGAAAACAGCAAAAATAACACGCATTATTTGACTATATGCTGCGAGAATCACACTCATTATCTGCCAGTTTAGCAACACAGACTAATAGATCAGTAGCGAATACACATCTTGATGTCCAACCCAAGTGTAAAAGCACTGAAAAATATCAACAGTGTACTTGACATGACAGCATGTTGCTGTTTCGCACTTGCAATGAGCCAGAAACACTTTGGTGATATTTTTATAGCTAGTATACCAACCAAAAGTGCAATGATAGAATAAACTTGTCTGAATGTACATCTTGATACAAAACATTTTCCCCGCTAATTTTCAATGCACTTTATGCCAACAGGCTATGTGAAAAACATGAAAACAAAAAAGTGAAGCAAACCTTTAATCCGCATAAGAAAATGTGGCGAAAAAATGTATCCAAGAAAGTTTATAGGAAATCTCTCGATATACACAAACGACGCCAGGAGTTCCAAGATGAACAAAGCATCAAATTCTGAGAACTTGGTCATCAAAATATTCTCGACTGCGGTGAAAAATGCACTGGAATTTGGCGGAATATAGTTCAGATGTCCGTAAGTTCTCAGCGTGTAGACCAACTCATGTGGCTCATAGAGAGATGCATTTGTTTCAAAATCATCTGTAACACAAGGTATACATGCATTTGCAGATATTAGTATAATAAATACTATGGTATGCTGGTGAACACTGATAATTAACAGCAATCATAAAAACAACGACAATGATGCCAATGAGAATACTGGTCTACTTGTATGACGGTACCATCTAAGTAAGAGCTAGTAAATTTTTCGATCATGCAATGTTGGCAAGAAGCCCCCTAAACCTGGGATGCACAACTGACAGCATCAACAGATAATGATCAACTGAAAAATAACTCAAACAAAAATAAACGTATCTTATCTGTGTGAATAGACAGCATCGTATACTGCCTCACTTACATGAAAAGATAAGCCATAAATGTAACTATCAACAGTTCGACATCTTTTATTCGTCTTATTTTATCTACACATTTCAGCGTGTTTTACTCCAACATAAATGCACTTGACATCTATGGGACTTAAACAGGTGCCATTCTGCACCTTGCCATCTGCGCTTAGGTACACAGGATGAGATTTCTACAGAAATTTTGTCATACTTACGAGCAACTGCATCAAGAACCCGTGTGGACAACCAGCGTTGACGTCGGAAAAAATCAACACACATAGCGACAGCTGTGCGATCCATACTACCAACACGTGCTGACACGTATCTCTCAAGCGGCCAAATATACGAGCTGTTTCCATGGCCGTGACCATGATCACGGGTGACACCAAAGTCACCATGTGCAGCCAGCAACAGTTTGAGCTGGGCATCATTAACAGAGGCGACGTTAGTGTTTAGCCATCGGCCGAGTGTAGTTACTGCAGTGGTTGATTGGCAGCCAGCAATAGCAATACGAGAAGCAATGGTTGCTATTTCATCACCATTCAGCTTCCACCAACAGTTCTGAACATGCAACAACAAAAATGCCATTTTTCACCTGTATCTGAATTTCTGAAGGCAACTAATTTATTCATAAAGAAATTCATCACAAATCTGAACCTGACCAAAAAAACTCAAGACACAAAGATGGAGCATGCTAAGTCTCTGACAATGTATGGTAATAATCAAAAAATAAGCAAAATTTCATTACAAATAAATATTTCAATATGTTCCTTCTAGCTTTCAATGTTAAGTTTTCAACCCTGGTCTTTAATGTATATTATCAAAGTACAGGGTGCACGATAATTGAGAAAAAATTTAACATTAGACTACAATTGCTAATCACCTTGAACCGTTTCTCGACAACTTTCCACAGATAATGAAGATCTGGTGTAATGTATCGCATCACGCTATACACCCTGGCAATGTTTGAGGCATCAATATCTGTGTATCTAGATCCAAGATGAATCCAGACATTCCTTGTAACTTGGACATCGCCACGGGATCCCAGAGATAGCACACGGATCAGAGAACACAAGTCCAATATACTGAACATATAGTCGCCAACTCGTTTTTCTACCTAAAGTTCACAACAATATCGTCCTATACAGATACACACTGTCTTAACCTTCATTGAGCTGGCATACGAGAGGCGGTCAAAAAGTTTTGAGCCTGAACATATTAGACTACAATTTCCTTCAGAATCTATATATCAGTGAAACACGTATTCTTTAGTGACACCTATGAATCTGCTGTGGCTACGACATCAATGTAATTTACGACGTCGCACAGCATTAAATGGAAATGATTCGAAGCATCAACGAAAACATCTCGGGTCATTCATCACTGTGGATAGTGGACACCACAATGATCAAATTTCAGATTTCAAAACAGATCATAGTCACTGGGGGTCTGGTCATTACATCTTGCAGAGTGGTCTTGGTGAATGAAGATACAGTCATGAACAGCCGACTGGTTAATAGTAGACATAAGACTGGACTGCAATGCCAAATTTGGGAAAGGGTGCGTGAGGCTTGCTCCCAGCCCTTTGCTCATCAGGGGCACCATGCAACAAGTCAGCAATCTTGATTAGTCCTTCATCAACACAAATGATATAATTAACAGTTAAATTTTTAATAAAATTTTTCTGATAACGTCAATTATTCACATCGTAACTTGCTGAAATGCTTTTGTTTGCAACTATCACAGATTAGGCTATCGTATATTCACAGATACAAATGAAAAATTATCCATAAACCTATTTGCCAAGGCTTTCACAAAATCAAATGCCACGGAGCCTCACTTTGGTAAATCCAGCTACAGCTAAAAAAATTTCATGCAACAATCAGCCTGATTCAAATTTTGCTTCCGTTAGTGCACCAAACCATTTCAGATTAATGCTCTCAGAGGCGCGTTTCGCACTTTTTATTTCTCTGAGAATCTCTGAGAATATCTGAGATGCTGCGTAGAATTTGCACCTGCTTTTTGCTGAGATTCTCAGAGAAATAAAAAGTGCGAAACGCGCTTCTGATGTCACTATGTCACATCTACAACCTGCTCAGACGAATAAGCATAGAAGGTACCTTTTACTAATATACAGACAATAAAAAGTTTTAGTTTAATATACTGAAACTCAAAACTTTTTGACTGCCCATCATATTTGCATGAGGTCATTACTGAATCAAATGCTCTTATTTGCAGCTAACACAAATTTAGACTATATTGCACATTCTCATATGCAAATAAAAAATTCACAAATGTATTTGTTAGAGCTTTCACAAAATCAAATGCCATGGGGCTCCACTTTGGTAAATCCAACTACAGCCGGGACAATTGTTATGCAACAGTGAGCCTGATTTTCCACTTTTTGCGCTAGCACTTCAAATCGTTTCAATTTAAAGCTTTGTGACATCATTAATTACAGTGACATTACATCCTTAACACGCCCACATGAGTACATAAAAAAGATGTGTTTTACTGACGTAGGCCTATAGACAATAGCAAAAATTGTAGTCTAATATATTGAGACTCAAAACCTTTTGACCACCACTTGTATTGTCCTGTGTTGACTACATCACTAACAAAAGGCACCTATATGTCTCCATAAAGAAACTCATGGGACTACTGAGTACTGAAATGTGAATTTCAACAGGCAAGTTTTTCTGCATTTGATCACGTTTATCTGAAAAATTCTGGTTTTGATATTTTACACTGAAACATTCCCTGTGAATTCTCTGGGATACATTTTCAATGCCAATTGCCAAACCAATCCATGGTATTAAAAACAATAAATTTGTTTTGAAATTCCTGGATCCAAACTAAGATCAGAACTGCTGCCAAAATTGAATCAATTGTTCTTTGAGCTATGCCTCATCCCTCCAAAAGGATATCAACAAAATGTGGTCATAATATTAAATCATTTTGCAGAGAGACAAGCAGAAAGATAACCAGAAAAAAGATAAAACATTTCAACTTGATTTCTGCTGAAGACACATGCCACATGTAGCATAGTAAATAACCAAAAAAAATAAACGATTGCAATGTTATGCTAACTTCGTTATTGACTTGACGAACAAACTGGACATCATAACCGGATGAGGCAAGCGCAGCATCACCAGCAAGTGAGACAACTGTACTGTTTGGTAGTTGAGATATTCCCTGAACAACCGTCTCACACAGCTCGTGCAGTACTGCCTTGCGAACAAACGAGTCCATGTCATCATTTCCTGTGGCTGAGCACAACTGACTTAGACGCTGGAGAGCAAATGCTGCTGACGATGCAGTCACCTTCTCACCAGGGACTTCCAACAGCCGAAGTACCTGCATTGCACACAGCACGAACTGATGTATTTAGGCCACTCAAGTCTGCTGTTTAAAATCACCACTATTCTGAAGGTACTAGTACAGTAGACTAATGCTGTTGTGAACCATTTCCCGTCACAAGCTGAACGGTAGTACAGCCCTGTGTTAACGGCAACTTCTCTTTCCGATGGGAAAGCCAAAAATTCGACCCCCCCACAGAATCAAAACTCCTAACCCAACTGAGATCAAATTTGGCACGGTTGATTACGTCGGCAAGACGACCCCCAATGCAAAATTTTATGCAAATCTGTCCACAGGGGGCTTCTGGGTAAATAGGTAAAATATATGCAAAAAATTTTCTAGCCATATGCCTTTTTTCCTTCAACACACCTACAGGTCAAACCCCTTAGGGGATTTTTTTTGCACGATGGCTCAAACGACATGACCTCAGGCAAGGTTCAAACCTTTCAAGGTTAAAAAATTAAAATTAAATATTTAACATATTTATTAGAAAAATTCTTTAAAAATTACAATGGCACCCATGGGGAAAATTAAACAATTCTTTAAACGGTCATAACTTTGGCTGTGTATAAGATAAAGTCGTAATTTTTGGTTCAAGGGTATGGTTTTTAGAGATAGCCAATCTAACAGTGTCATTAAAATTTACACTGGACTCTTCCTGGTTGCCAGGGCAACAAAATTCCGGACAAAATGCCAAAATGGGCTATAACTTGGCTTCTGCTAGAGATATCTGAAGTTTTCGGTGTTAGGCCATCGAATACTGCCAAAAAAATTTTATCCCAACCGACCCTTGTTGCCATGGCAATAAAATTTGAGACAATAGAGCTATAATTCGGATTCTTAAAGAGATATCTCCAAGATCTTTGCGTCTAATGGGAATTTTGGGGGAGGGGCTACTGAATGAGACCAATCTAATTCCACCACAACTGACGCTTGTTGCTATTTGAATGTCACGTGACCCCAAACGGTCAAGATCGTGATTGTAAAATATCTATGGTCAGATATCGCCATAACTGATCAACTGTAGAAAAACGTTATTTTACTAATAAAGCAGCACATAAATCTACAAAACATACAAAACATAAGTTATACATTTGTTAATGGCAACATTTCAGGACTTGCACATTGAAAACAGCAAAAATTACAAAAAGTGATATTATTCAGCAGCACATTGACACACAGTCAGTGTGATGCAGGCAATATCACCTTTTACAATTTTAGCTGTTTTCAATGTGCAAGTCCTTTAATGTTGCCGTTAAAAGTGTATAAATTTATGTTTTGTACATTTATTACAATAACATTGCATCTGAGTACAGTGGCCCTTCAGAATTACTTGACTATCGGTATGCCATTTTACATCAGTAATATCTTTACTAAAATTTTCATGTTTACAAGCCTGTCTAATCCATGGACACTGTAAGTTAACTTAAACACCAGTTATCAAAGCACATTCTATAGATCTCTATCAATAAAGGCCTCGTAATAATCGACAACCATTTCTAATAAAAGACAAAAATGTAGAACCTTAAGAAAAAGCAGTACAAGAATACCATCCAACAAAATGTTTGCTGTGGTGAAGTTTAACTCAGATTGCACAACTAAATTAATATGCAGCAGGACAAATGAGAATGCAGCAGGACAGGTGTAGCCAAGGACACACCTGGTGGATGGTGATGCACTCCTGCAGTTGCTGTACAAACTGTTCATCCTTCACACCACATATGTAGTACCTGCGTCTATCACCACCATTACTGGTATGGCTAACGAATGGAAACTCTCGTGGGTCAAGTCGACGAATGACCCACGGCAGCTCCTGAATCTCAATTCCATCTTGGAATAACACTTCAGACTGTCCGAGAATAAACGACGAAGACTTAAAGCGACAGGACTGAAATGAGCCAACAAGATATTGAGAGGCAGCTGATGGACATAGACGAATGTGACCACTTGCAGCAACAGACTGACATAACCGAAACAACCTCTGCGCCCGCAGCGACATCCCTCGTCCTATCACCAGACATAACATACATCATTAACTTCATAACTACAGACTTATTATGCACAGAAAAAACCAAATCATGGACGTCAGATCCTTAACATATTTGACTCACTACCCGAATATCAAGTCACTTATACCGTGTTACAAACTGAAACAGTACTAGTGTCATCCAATATTACTATACCAAACAGCAGACATATATTATCTATACTAAACAGATTCTTGACTAAAAAGTTCAACAGTTTTGTCTCTAGAAAAAAAAATTCAGTATACTTGGACTACAGTAACACAGGAAGTAAACGACGTCAGTGTCCAAGAATTCTGACAGTGTTACTCAAAGACATGCGCTTAAAATTACACGTACAATTACACCATTCTGATATACAATAAATTTTAAGTTCTTAAATACATAACAAATACTTAGAAATGCAGACATAAAAAATAAAAAAGAAAACACACACTTTTAAGTCTATATTACGTCAACATTTCCAGAGGCCCACTTCTAAACAGCTTGTAAACAGTAAACATAAACAAACAACCATAGAACTACTAATCTGTCCGTGCATAAAATATTTTACGTTTATTTACATTTTTATTTCTGTTTCCGGATGGTGCAATGTTGACATGTGAAATTATTGCATAATTGTATAATTGTCGCAATGTCGGATTGTACGTTGTATTATTTACCCGAAGATGCTGATGCTTGTAAGATAGTTATTGCCGCAGAATTGAGTGATGTCGCTGTCTCATTAATTGAAATCCAGAGTCGTGACAGCGGTATGAACATAACATACGTGACTCGTGTACACATACCGTAGTGCTTTATATGTACAATAATTCTAGCGGTAGATCGGCGATCTTGCTGTTAGCACTGGAAAATTGTTAGAGGTAGGTCAAGTAGGCACATTATTAGGTACATGGTAGAAGTTATGTTCCTGGTAGTCATAGGACCATGCCACGACACTGTCACGTATTTAAATCAGACTTATTCAGTATTATATCAGAGTTCATCTCAAGTCATATCTGTTTCTTTG
>Ga0209367_1011269_pt1 | contig 11880 bp, 3 predicted proteins | sample WorMetLIZISLAND2_FD_187412 | JGI IMG/M metagenome (GOLD analysis project Ga0209367, IMG submission 187412) | Marine gutless worms symbiont microbial communities from Max Planck institute for Marine Microbiology, Germany - Olavius geniculatus... ... | reverse complement strand
CGGCAGAATTTTTAAAATGTGTCAAATTTCACGGAAAATTCACGGAAAGAGTTTCGGAAATTCACGGGCCACACAGACGTTATTTCGAGGTGCTGTGCTAATGCAAACGAAAAAATTTTAGAACAACGAATATTTACTACACTAAGTCAAGACTCAAGACAGTCAATGTCAACCACTTAGTGCAAAAGTGCGACACGTGGCAAACAGCAACATCCGTATAAAAGCTGCTGATAAAACTCTGAAATTGTCATAAATTAAACTAAAAGCGCTAAAATTCACGAAAAATCACGGATTTCACGGAAATCAGCGTTTTTCACAGAAGGAGGTCAACTTCACGGAAAATGTCATGGCCGTGAAATCATGAATTAAGTTGGTCCCTACAGATGAGTTAATACTCACTGTCGGCTTTCGGTGGCAGAAGTGCAGTGAAAGGAGCCTTGGCAGGAGGAGGAGCTACAGCACGAATGCGTTCATGAATATTCACTTTCTCGCGGTTTCTCCGCTCAACTCGTTTGATTCCCTCAATGATGGGCGCCATCTCCTCGTAGACTGTCCGCTGTGTCTGCTTGGACCGACTGTCAGCCTCGGTCTCTGTCGACTTCTTACTGGCACGAGACTTTGATGATTTGGATCGTTGTTTGTCCAATGATGACCTCTTTGTGGCTTCAGATGCTGATGGCAGTTTCTTCTTTTCCAGCGGAAGCGATTTTGTCTTCTCGCGGATAGCTGCAATGATTTCTGTTCGATCGATGCTAGGCTCCACTGAGGCAGCATCACCAGCAGACAGCTGATGACTCACCACTGGCAAGTCCTTCGCAGTCTTTTCTCGCCGATCCAGACTCTTAGACGGCATGAGAATAGCAAGAAGTGATCGCCGCTTATCCTTGCGATCCGACGATCCACCACCAGAGTTCTCTGTATTATCACCAACTAGCTCACCTGCTGTGACTTTAGTCTTGGTCTTGGGCCGGTGGAACGCCCAGAGACGTTCCCGGCGCTGACTGGGACTGTCTGCTGTGCTGTCAGAATGCGAGGACTGACGCTGTGGGACGAACGCGGAAGACTTCGGAGTAGACGAGGCAGGGTGCTGGACCATGGAAGATGATTCACTCTTCTCTCGTTCAGTGGCTGTCACAACCAGAGCAGAGCTCGGCCGTTTCTTCTCAGTCCGATGTGGCCGTTTCCGTACCAGAGTAGCATCATCAACAGCTGCAGGTGACTCAGAAGAGCCCTTCTCTCCAGACTGTTGGGTCTTTATAATCAGTGCAAGTTCTTCTGCTGAAAGAAGTTCAGATACATCTAGTGGGGGCTGATCTGTAGGTAGGGCAGGTAAAACACGCCGTCTTGGCTGTTCCGACGACGAGACGTCAGATGGCACATTCTCTGCAGCTGCTGGGGATTCTAAAGCCATTCCATTCAGCTGCTTGCCAGTCTGCACAGAAGCTCCATGTGAAATAGATGTGGATTTCGCTGGAATTTCGTCGAATACCCGTCGTGGATCAATTCGTACTGGCTGTGGCGGCTCGCAGAAAAATCGTCGTTTTGCATCGACAAGTCGAATAGGTGAAACTACTGGAGCAGAGGGTGAGTCTTTCCCAGCATCTCCATTGACGACTATTGCATGCAGCTGTGCAGAGGTCAAGCCTGTCTCACCTCGACAGATTCCATTACAAACCAGCTCAGATGAGGCATGCTGGTCTTTAGAAGTAGACTCCGCAGAAATGTCCCGTCTGTCGTTTATTTCGCCGTCGACGTTGTCAGCCGACAGGATGTCGTCAAAACTGATCGACGCAAGAAGGTCGAGAGACAAACTGTCATCGGTTGCTGCCATTAATGCTGCCGGACACGTAGCCACTTCTTGAGTCCCCCCGCTTGATGAACTCTCATCTGTGTTTCTTGATGTGATGCTTTGATCTGCTGCTGAGTCAGTGGTAGCAGTGAATGACACGTCGGACAGGGATTCTTTTTCAACGACCTGTTGCTGTCGCTGCTTGTCTCGCACGTTGACAAACGACTCATCCACTTGGAATGTCTGTTCAGTTCCAGACTGGTCCTCAACTTTAAACTCAACAATCCGAGACTCGTCTCTGATGTCAGACAACTCCACCACACTGTGGTCCTCAGACACTGAAGTGTCTGCTAACCGGTCTAGTCGGCTAGCCGGTGAAACAGAATTCTCAACTTTTGAAGAATCTTCCAAACTGGTCCCGGGTTTTCCGGACTGTTCTTTTGACGACAAGAAAACATCATCCGACATGAGCAACGAAGGAGAGACCGGACCAATCCTGCTGGAAGACAAACTTTCCAATAACCGATCTATCCGTGTAATTGGGTCAAGTTTTGCAAGCTGTGAAGAATCGATGGACAAAGGTGCAATGGGGCTAGGAAGAACAATAACATGACTAGTAGTACTTTGTGAATCTTGTTTTTTCTCCTCAACACTACTGGTTTCCTCAACACACAAAGGCACTGTATTAATCTCTAGCTGAGCTGAATGTCGACTCGAGTCCTGCGGCAAAGACTGCATGGACATTTGGACATTTTCCACGGCCGGAATCTCTACATCACCATTATATTCCACTCTGGACACACCCTGTGCACTTTCCTGGCACACACTGTTATCAAGGACTATGTCAGAAACTTTGGCAAAATTGTCGGTGTTGGTAGCAACCGGATTATCCAGATTACTGGAAGTGTCGCGGTCCTGATTTTCATCTGCAGTTGGAACTGCCTTTTCCACCTCCACACTGGAAGTGACTCCAACCGGCACGGGAGCATAAGAGGGTACCAGGACACACAGTTCAAGATCGTCGTCGCTAAAGCTATCGACTTCAGCACGTGGTGCTCTCTTCTCTGTTGGTACAACGGCAATGGATGTTTGACCCGGAGATCGTGACGGTGGCTTATGATGATCTGATAAACCAGATTCAGTATTCAAATCTTTTGCAGCTGAAACTAGCACCTCACCTTTTCCTTCCATCACCACCTCTTTACCAGGGTCAAGAAAAACTTCATCCGTTTCATCTGCTTTAGCTACATCAGACAGCTTGGTAACATCCTCCTCCGATCTGTCACCGAAATCATCAGCATCATCTTCAATACCTTCTTTCCAGCCAAACATTAGCAACCGTTCTTCTGACTGAGTCAGCGGTAGATTTGCAGCATCGGCCGGGGGCTGTGCATCTCCAGCTTCTCTGAACGACGAGATGACATCATCGACAACCTGCTGCTGTTCCTCAGCGCACAGATCCTCCTCCTCCAACTCTTCTTCTTTGCTCTCCGTCGTCTCCTCCTCCGCGAACAGCTTGTTGTAGTTGATCGTTCGACCGTCAGCCAAATATTCCGTCTCATTCACATCATCATCATCATTGTCTTCGTCGCCGCCGATGCACAGTTCCTCAACAATCTCACTTCCACTTTCTGACAGATCGTCATCCACAGCATCGCAGACTGTGACTGAAGTTTCTTCCGGTGATTCCCGCTGGCCACTGACAGAAACTTCTAATTGCTGACTTTCATCCTCCAACGAAACCACTTCACCACCTTGTCCTTCGTCTGGCAATCCAGAAGAATCTGGTTGTTCGCCAAGCACGGCAGCATCTTCAACAAAACCAACTTCTGCTTCATCCACATCAGCCAAAGAATCTTTGAGTTCGGGAGCTTTGTCGATAGCATCATCTCCCACACTAGCCACATCTCCCACATCTTCGTCCTCGTCCTCATCACTAGATGCCCCGTCTATCGACACCACCGGTAGAGCACCATGTTTCTCAACTGCCACGCCTCCTCCCCCGGTCACATGACCAGTCACACGCCGTTTCTTGCGACGTTTCCGCCATCTCTTGGTCCGCTCCGATGGCTCGTTCCGTCCATGCCGCTTCCGACTGGACTCTGGTTCCTTGGCTGATGACGAAGACTTCTCCTCAGCTGCTGGCTCTGATGCCGGTTTTTCCTCTTTTTCCGCCAACTTCTCGTAAATCTCCTCCACCTCTTGCTGTTTATCTGCAGGTTCTGAGAGTGGTGGAGGCTCCAGGCCAAGGAAAGCTCGAGCATTGATCCGAACCGGTTGTGAAGGAACGCTGAAGAAAGCCATTCGGTTGCGCAGAATCTGAGAAGACGATTGAACAGGCTTTGGTTGTGAGGGTAAGATAGAGGACTGCAGAGGTTGGGCTCGATCAGCTACACCCTGATTCTCCTTATTCTGAACCGCTAAAATTACACAAATACACAACAGTTGATTTTTAAAAAAAACAACTTATTTGCCATACTTTTTATTTTGAATATCTTCATGATCTTAAACATTAGCATCTTTTGCAGTTATTAACAACAGACATAAATGCTTAAGTCATTACCACTATCACTGGCGCTGCAACTATTACTATACACAACTTCTACTACCACCACCACCACTACTATTACAAGATACTACCACACCTACTAATACTACTACAACTGACCGTGTGCTTCATGGTCAGTGTCAGATTCAGTCTCCCAGTCTGCATCGCTGGCGCCACCCACAGTGTCAGTGTCTGACGACTGTTTGTTGTCGTTGCCTGCAGCTGTCGTGGTGTTGGTGGTGGTCTGTTGAGCAGCAAAGCGCTGGGTATAAGCCCGCCGTATGAAGTCCTGCCACGACACGTCAGGCATTTCCTCTGTGCCGTCGTCATCATCAGAGAACTGAAGTTCTTGCTCCGACGATGACGAGCTAATAGTAACATCACACGTCAACAAGCAAACTGCTATTCTCAGTAATGTTACAACAGAGGAACAAAAGAGAAGCAATTGTGAACTCCCACCAAATTTCAGCGTGCCAAAAATCTTCTTTACGTTGCAGGATTTTCTTCCAAAAATACAAAATCTGCTGCTGGAATCCCCCATTTTGGAAAAATTTAAAGACAAAAACACAAATTTTGAAAACCCAAAACTCATCTGTCGAAAATTTGCAGCATTCCATCAAAAAATTGAAACTTCCTGCTCCCAACGTCTTAAACCCAATGATGCCATTGGTTATTCCACAAAATCTGAATAATGTATTTTTATGAATATCAGCAACAGATGTACACAGTGTTTCAATAACACACTGAACGGTTTTTTATCAGTGAACCAGAGAAAGCTCACGAATGAGTCAACGATACCTCATGTTGCTGCATGCTACCCTGGAAAACAAATCTCGACATCTCATTATTAGCTGTGGTAGAAGAAGGGCTTTTGTGCAGCAGTAGCACTGGCATGTCAGTAGGATGATTGCAAGGTTACTGGTTTGACTCTCGCCCAGTGCACTGTCAAATAACAACCCCGAGCAAGTTGTTCACACATACTGTGTCTGTCACCAAGCAGCATAATGTGGTACCAGCCTCATCGCCAGGAACGTAACGGCAGTATATGGAAGAGGTTCGGCCTACCGCCATGTAGCTGAGCTGCATTTGGCACTCGCTGCCGGCTCAGCCACACTTAAACGAAAACGAGCACCAACCACAGTCATAGAGCTGCGACTGTAAGAAAGCATACAGACAACACAGTTCGTTAATGATTTTTACAAAAAAAGGCTGTACACAACCACAAGACAAGTACTATGGACAACTTGTGTCCACCAACCTGTCAGAATCACTGTAAGCAGATGGACGCAGCAGTCCACAGCGGTTGTGCTGAGTCTGGTCAAATTCACTTTCCTCGACTTCACTTTCCGTCGTGTACTCCGCACGCTCCGGCGGTTTCCTGAAGACGTTCGGACAATCTTTCGATGCTAACACCCGCATGTCTGAAAACATTACAAAGAAAACTGCTTCATTTGAGCCATCAAAGTTTGCACTACTTTCAATTTCTGTAACCGTGCATCAAATTTAAATTCTCAGAATCCAAACACATCAGAATTTAACTGGATTCACATCATCAGATGGGGCCCTGATTTGGAAAAAATACTATATTACACTGCAATAATCCGAAATGTGACACAGATTATTCAGCACATCCAAAGACCGATTCAAAGATACAAGGTTTATGAGCAATAGCAAATTACAACTGCTAAATCACATACTACATGGTGTTTCATAAAAAAAAGGCACGCTTTTTATTTTTTTCATAACTCAGTCGAACAGTGATCAATTTGCATGAAATTTTTAGCAGCTGTACCTGAAGAAATAAGAATTTAAAATATTTTAAAAAATGAGGCTGTTATTTAAATATTATTTGCTAGTCGTGACTTAACTCTGCCGTCATAATGTGTCATGAGTACAAGCTTGCTTATCTCAAATGGTGCTGTCAGTTGCCAGATCGTTTCGATGGTGAACTTTACTTGGTTCACTGATAAAAAATGTTCATATGATCAGCAGTAAGCAACATGGGGGCTTAAAATCAGGCGTATGGCAATCCAAAAACTCAACCATCTTGCAAGCATTGTGTGCTGGTGTACTGCCTTGCTGAAAGGTGTGAAAGTCAAGCTATCCCCACGAGTGTGTGGAAGTCATTGTTTTGGGTGTTTTTTTGTGACTGCAATGGTAATACTTCATCAGTTTATCATCAGTGAACCAGATAAAGTTCACCATCGATGCAGGGCAGCTAATCAGCAACTGTCAGCACCGGGACAAGGCAGTTTATACTCATGGCACATTATGATGTCAGCATTTTGTTGCAACTAGCAAAGAATATTTAACTGACAGCCATATTTTGTCAAAATATTGTAATTAGTATTTCTTCAGCTACATCTAGTACAAATTTTGTGTAAACTGATCATAATTTGAGTGAATTAAGAAAGACAGAAAAAGGGCACATTTTTATGAAACAACGTGTATTCACTCACAAATCAACGAATGCAATCTGAGCAAAGTTCATCATTATCAGTACATAAAAAGAGTACTTGAACAAAATCCTGTATAGAGTACAGGATCAACCAGTGGCCAAATCTGAGGGAAGTGCGTGAGCTGCTAGGGGAAACAGAGTTCAAATGCGTCATTGCATCATTACTATTGTCTGTTGCTAAAGTATACTGGATGTAAATGATAATAAAGCACTGTATCCTTGCACTGTTTTATACACTGATGCATTTCACCAGTGCACTGAGCGGCCAAATATTTGTGGCTGAAAATACCCAATGACCAAAAATGCCAAATTTTCAACAAAACCATCAATGCTGAAATCATTAGATACTGTCAAATTAATGCCAAATTTATGCTAAAATTGGGCACTGCTGCCAAACTCATAGAACAATGCCAAATAAGTGACAAACTGCCAAACTGAAATTAAAAATCAAAAAATGACTCATCTGACATCTAACAAGAAATTTGAGCTAATGCTCACGAGACGTGCAAAAGCCTATAGCAGTTCTGGTTCAGTAGTTTAGCTGAAAACTGGGTGTTCACGGTAAGTTAATATACAAATACCAAATTCTCTATCTGGATCGCATAACGATAGTTCTGTGGCGCCGCCTTGTGAATGATACAGACTTGTGTCGCAGCCAAAAATTGCGAAAAAAATCCACAAAACCCCCTATTTTGGCGTTCAAAATCATTCAAGGTCATTGAATTTGGCGCCAATCGAGAGCCAGTGGACAACTTCCTATTAGCAATTAATAGTAACTTAGTCCCTATCTCGCACCGTTACTGAGATACAGCGACTTATTGGCTAAAATCGCAAATTTTGCCTACCCCCTCTCATTTAGTGCCCTCGTTCGGGGTGACCCCCTTCAAATTTATGGAAAAGCTTTACGGTTCCTAAAACTAGAGTCTTCCAAACAGCCGACGGTTAAGATTTGGTAATCCTATGTTGCACCGTTTCTGACTGATCCACCCGTGTGACAGACAGACAGACAGACAGACAAACAGAATTGCGATAACGCACTGAAAGCAGTAGCTGCTTTCACGCATAAAAATGCCAGCTGGCAACCCTTCCGATGCATCAGACAATGTCCAGTGAAAAAGCGATGCAAGGTAAGCATCTCTATATACCTGGAGCAACACGGGATGGCGGAGTAACAGCCGACTTGGAGTGGTCTGTGACGTCTCGACTGGTGCTGCCGCTGCCAGCAGTCGGCCGACTTAACTTCTGTAATCCACTGTGCTGTATGCAGTAGAACTTCACTGCATACAGACAACACACTAAATGAAATCGCATGTAACTAATAACCAGCACAGATATAAAACCAACTAAAGCCGGTAAAAACTACAACTTTTTAAACAGTTAACTTCACATACATTAACAGTTATAAATCAAAAGCTCACAATGGTAACTGTCAGATATATTTTCCTCCTTAGTAAATTTTTCAGTTATTGAGCTAAGCTATCACAGATGCACTGAGACACAATTATTGATTGTTTTTAATACCCAATCTTATCAACTTTTTCTGCAAAAAAGGCAACTAAGATGCAGCAAAACACCACAGCCAAAAAACAGCATATTGCCTAAAATCTACACAACAAAAACAATTAAACCACTTCAGCATTCATCCGAAAAAAGAAGCGGAACTACTGACTGTGTCCGTCGGGGAGTGTCTGGCAGTCGTAGCTGCTAACTCGCAGGACGGTGCCACAGTAATCACAGCGTAAACAGTTGCGATGAAACAGAATCCCACGCAGGGTATAGCGCTCTACGATGTACACCCGCTCCTTGCAGAAGTAACATATGTCGACTGTTGAGGATCTGCCAAGGATCAGTGACTTGGGATTCTACAGAACCACACAGCACTCAATGCTCTCGTTCATACCTCTCACAGCAACGACAGAATAGTTCATAACAAAAAAGTCAAATTCTTTCGGAACATTATATGTTTGGCCCATATGGTGACGCCAATCGACATTTTGCTACACCAGAAATACACTGGGGCTAGTGCATTGCTTATGGTAACAAAATGCTTGTTGACGTCCCAGCTTTCACTGGTACTCATTGCACCTGAGTTGGTTACTGTAGTTCCAATAATATTTAAAAAAAAAAACAAAAGTATTCCAGACACAGTCGAACAGCGCAAATACAGATAAATTGGACACATCTTGAGACAACTACTTACATTAGCAAAGTTCCTGTACATTACAAAGTGGAGCCCAAGGACTCAAATGCTGTGGTTAAAGTCTGTGACCGTGCAACACAGAAGGTGCCAGAGGGGTATGACAGACAGACAAACAGACAAACAAACTTTCTACGCATTACAGCAAAATGCTGTAACAGAAACACGTACGTTTCAAAAATCAACAACAAGAAGAAAACAATGCTAAGTAAAATGCTCTAGCACAACTTGCACAGCCATGAAGAGACAAGAGCTGGCAAAAAAATAAACTGGGCCATGCCCATAAAGAGCATATGCAAGGAGTTCATCTCCCTTTCTTAGGCAATTAAGCCCATAAATAGACAGATCACTTAGTCCATAATGCATGGCCAGTATGACTGCCAGGTTACCTTCCCAGCCACAGAGCATCACCACTATTTGGCCGATACCAAATTGTACTGCTTGGTGACAGAGGCATACATGGATGAACCACAACTTGCCGAAAGTTGTTCAATGCCAGCAAAGCAGCTGAGAGCGAAAGTCGTGACTTCACAAGATCACAAATCCAATGCCATAACCACTGAGCCACCAAGCACGATCAAAATGTCATACGCCTGCAAGAAATAGAAAGAAGACACCAAGCACTGACTGGTCGGGGTTCTTGAGCTGGTGGCGGCGGAGGTTTGCATTCAGCAGAGAACTTGTCGGTGAGGTCCTTGGCCAGAGCGCTCACCATGTTCTGACCTCGGACTCCGACCTCCACATTCTTCAGCACGTCACTTGGCTCCCTTGATGTGTACTGAGGCACATCAAAGTTCTAGACACAGAACAGACAAACCATGCTGACATTCATCAAACTGCCAATGGTTTGTTGCAACAAATAAGCCATGTAGAAATTCATCCAATTACCACGTCTGCTACAAAGCTGGGGCCGTATGCATAACAACGTCATAACATTGCTTCCAAACTAAAATCGAATTATGTCGGACGTAGTGCTAAGTCGGCATGCACAACGATGACGTGGCACTAGTCAGATGCCTACGTCCAAACTAACTCTAGTCGCTCCAGCGACCTGTTGTAAATATTTAGTCCGTTGTTGTCAATGTAAACTAACGTCGCTATGGAGAATCTGCAATCACGTCATGCATCGTAAAAGACTTCTGGTAAATCAATTACACTATTGAAACTAATTGCAGTATCAAAAAGTTGCTGAATAAAACTAGCATTCGATAAATTTCACTTATTCGCATCGCGCATTCTTACTTAGCCCATGGAGCAGTAACTAGGCTCAAGCACGCCCGAGACTGCAGCAGACGACAAGTCAAGCCATATCTATTTCTAGCTGCAGGCCGGCTGAGGCAGAGTGTGTTTAGCCAGGAAATTCCAGAGTCAAACTTACCCGACGTCAACTAAGTCGTGACTAGCTAATCGCTCGCTACGACAGCGTTTTGCATGCCGTCGAACGTAACTTTCTAGTTTGGAAGTAGTTAGTCGCGACGTAGGCCTTACGTCCAAACTAAGCTACGACGTTGTTATGCATACCGCCCCTGGCGTATAGCTCTGAATGGGAAACCCATCTCTGCACAACGACAGAGCCCGCTGTATGGGATCACGCAGTGATACCTACAACCTGACACAGGTAAACTTGCCCCACCTTAATCCCAGCCAGACAGGCCGGTACTCGATTTACCTACCACACAGAGATGGAAGGCTGAGTTGATGTAGGCAGCTGGTTACATACCGGAATGGTTTACCTGCCTGCAGGCAGTCACCCATTCAAGTACCAATGTGACCCGGCGTAAAGCAACTTCGTTGATGAGACACAACACGCTACGCTACGCAATATCTGATGCTGTCGTAATTTGATGAACTTACACAGCACATTTTGTACTGTTTCAATCTATGAATTTATCCAAATGTACAGCTTAGAGAAAACCTGCAACCCATATTATGGCCCAGAGTTTTAAGCTCCAAATCTCTTGTTCTGTGTGATAAATGGGGCCACTGACAAACACAGTGTTACATGAGTCTCTGTCAAATGGCAGCTCAGCCATCTAACAACATTAGTAGGGTTCACGACTGTGACAGACAGACAGACAGTAACATTAGCTGCAACAACCAGCATCGCAGCTGAAAGTTATAGTCAGTCACTGAAAAGGTGCTAAACTGCTGATATCTCAGTAATGCTATGTTCAGCATGTTGGAGGTTGTATGAGAACTGCACTACACACTGCCACAGAAATGGGAGTTCAATAGGTTTGATCAACCTCCCGAACAAGGAATCATTCCATAAAAATAAGCAAAAACGTCATCATTTGATGCAACTTTCAAGCTCCAAATGCACAAAAATGCCGAGTTACAGTGTTTCCTATACTCTCCAGCAGACGGCTGCTGAGTGACCCAGGAGTGGAGTCAAACCGACTTCAGAAAAGTCTGGATCTAAATTCAAATTTAGCTACGATGTCAGCCATGCTCACATTACTGTTACTTGCAATGCATGCAAATTATTACATATTTTAATACTACAGGGTGCGGCAAAAAAGTAGCCCCCTAAAGTTTTTCGCTGTTTTCTCAGCAACCACTAGGAATTTTAATTTGAAATTTTACACATTTATTTGCCGAAACCTGCTACATCTAACTGCCAAACAAAATTTGATTCTGTTAAAAAATGACAAAGTTACAGACTTTTTAACATGATCGCCTACCGATTTTTCAGCATTCAAAAAATGTTTTGGCTTCAACATTTATTTCGTAAAATCTTTTACATCTAACGGCCAAATAAAATGTGATTCTGTTCAAAAACGACGAAGTTATAGACTTTTTATCATGACCGCCTACCGATTATTCAGCATTCAAAAATGTTCCGGCTACAACACCAGTTTAATAACATCGTTGAAACAACACAGTTA
>Ga0209367_1011268_pt1 | contig 11880 bp, 5 predicted proteins | sample WorMetLIZISLAND2_FD_187412 | JGI IMG/M metagenome (GOLD analysis project Ga0209367, IMG submission 187412) | Marine gutless worms symbiont microbial communities from Max Planck institute for Marine Microbiology, Germany - Olavius geniculatus... ... | reverse complement strand
GTCGTATGGGATCACACAGTGTTACCTGCCACCCGACAGAGGTGAACGCGCCTCGCCTTAACCCCAGCCAAATAGGCCGGTACTCGATTTACCTACCCCGGAGGGATGGAAGGCTGAGTTGACCTAGGCGGTTGGTTACATCCCGAGATGGTTTACCTTCCCACAGGCAGTCACCCGTCGCAGTATTAACCGGGCCCGGCGTACAGTAACTTCGCTGATTGGATCAGACGAGTTACCACTACACCACGCCGACCGCCCAGTCATTGATGTAAATTTTGCATACGAGCATGTGTGATGATAGTATTTATAATCATTTTCTCGATTTTTTTTTCAAATTTGAATTTTTTTTTCAAATAGGAGAGTTAGGTTAAGTAAACAGCAGTCATTTCGTTGAAAGTAAAAAGACTAAAGACGGTTTAAGGATGTGTATGGAAACGCAGAACTACAAAGCGTCACCTACCGTGTGGGATCACACGGTGTTACCTGCCAGCCGACACAGGTCAATGCACCTTGCCTTAATTCTAGCCAGACAGGCTGGTAGGCCTACTTGATTTACCTTCCCCGTAGGGATGGAAGGCTGAGTTAATCTTGGTGTTGGTTATACACCGGCATAGTTTAGCTGTCTGCAGACAGTCATCCACTTGAGTACTGACCACTTGACCCGGAGTTGAACCCACGACCTCGCGATCGTAAGTCCAACGTCCTAACCTTTATGCTATCAAGCCACCTGTGACCTGTACACAAAGCAATCAAGCACATTACATTTGCTTCATGTTTGCTTAATCGTGTAAACGGGGTATTAGTGACCTGTCCACAAAGCAATCAAGCGCTTTAAAACTTCGCCAAATTAGCTACAAATGCGCGACACGCGATAGCATTAGCTCGTATGATCAGTCAGCTGCCAATGACTGAATATTTTCGTTCTTCGTCAGTCTGACTTGTGTGAACGGCGCCTTAAATGTCCAGATTTTTCTCGTGCTGTTGAACGGAAGTTGAGTTGATTTTTGTTTGACGCTGCAGACGGCCCGAGACGTCGTTTCTGTGGTTGACGTCACCGCTGAAGTCGTGCAAGATGCTCGTTTGGGACAACTACAAATGGACGATTCTGATCATTGTTATCATTGTCCTTATTCTGCTGTTTATCTTTCTCTTCCTGTATGCAATACCGGTAACTACAGTTCACTTTTATGCGCCGTCGAATTCTAAACTTAGCCTCATTATTTTTACGCATTGTAGAACTGTGTATCGTGTGCAGTGAGGCATAAAAACGTGCCGCAAACTGTTATCCATATCTTCGCCAAATATCGAGCGATTTTCATAATTTCTGTACTGCACATTTTGTGGAAAAATTGCAGTAACCTTATATCTTGTAACTTTATATCTTATATCTTATATTAAATGTCTTGCTACATTTTAGCTGCGTTGTTTCACTACCTTGTGAAATATGAGTGTAAACAAAACCAACAATTATAGAATGTCAAATATATATTTGGCGAAGATCTGGACAGTAGTTTGTTGGCAGGTTTCTTATGGCTCACGGTCTCAAAGTAATAAGTGAAGGTATCTAGTTACGTTTTATGCATAACGACATGTTTAAATATAGTATAATATATTTTTTATCATTTTATCATGACAAGATTCGAGATTTCTACGTCATTATTTTGTATTTCTTGCTTTTGCTGTGTTTATATTATTACAGTAAGCTTAGGTAGTTAGAATTCTGTTGCCTATCAATAATTGTGTGACTGATTTTGTCGTATTATTGTATACGTTTATTTTTATTTTTTTAAGAATTATTTTGTTGTGCTACCAGTGATGGCGAATAAAGATTTTCATTTTCGCGGCAGCTTAAATACTACAATAAACTATATATTAATTTATCAAATTACAATTTTAATCAGTTAGTTTATCGTTGACGTTTCGGCAACCGCTGCTGCCTTTGCCGAAACGGCTGTCTGTCAGCTAGATGTTACTATGACGGATAAAAAAAACTTCTAATAACTATACGCTTGCAAAGTACACTGTGTCCCACTAAGTTTCCAGTAGATTTACACTGTGTCCCAAAAAGCATCCCCGACATTTTCGACTGCAACTTGAAAACCAATTACCTTATTTTGACAATTTTTGGTACAAATATTTCAGACACAACTTGCCATCAAATGACCATTTAGTTTCCCACTTTACCCAATATATGCTGCTGCATTACCTAGGGAAAGCAGATCAAGCGAAATATGTGTTGAAATAAACAGAAAACCTGAAAAACATCCTCGCATGATCGACTGTAACTTGAATATATTTTTTTGTCATTTTCGTGGCAGCTTGAATTAGCAAATTAGCAGATTTCAATAATTTTTGGCAGAAATATTTACGACACAACTGGCTATTAAATAAGTATTTTAGTTTTCATTTCACCCAACGTCTGCTTTTGCACTATCTGGGGAAAGCAGACCAAGCATAATACATGTTAAAATGAATGAAAAACGTCAATAAATTCTATCTATCCTAATCTATGGGCCCCAACAGCCAGTTTATTACAAGGTTTGACTGCCGTGCAGCAGTGTGTCTACCAGATGAAATTTAGGAATGTTCGTGAAGTCAAGAAGCGACTGATACAGTCTGGATTGATCTGGAGCAGAACATTATCGATACTGCTGTCAATAAATGGAGAAAGCATCTTCTTGCCTGTGTTCGCATAGTGGGCCAACACTTCAAGCAATTTTACTGCAAGCAGTTGAAAAATAAACAACTGAATGAAATGTCAGCCAAAGTGTCAGAAATGTGAACAAAACGTGTTTTTACGCGTTATGTTAATTAAGCAATCATATCGCATTCGATAAAAAACTGATATTTCGCTGGTTGTGTTTTCCCCAGGTAGTGCAGAAACAAACGTTGAGTGAGATGAAAAACTGAATGGTCATTTGATAGAAAGTTATGTCAGGAATATTCGTATGATAAATTATCAAACTCTAGTAATTGGTTTTCAAGTTACAGTCGAAAATGTCGGGGATGCTTTTTTGGGACACAGTGTAGACCTACTGGAAACTCACACAGGCGTAAAACATAGCAAAAGTAACGAATATTATTCGCATAAAAATAAATTTTTGGCAGGTCTTTGACGGTCTTTAGCTATTGGTAGGCTACCTGGTAGTTAACATGCTGAGTTGTCATTGCATGTTCACATTTTCAAATTGCGTTTTTTCACGTATTAAAAATGTGTTTATTTCGATAAACACTGGTAAGGAATTTATTTATACTCTCTCTCTCTCTGGGGATGAACACTTCCAAACGTTTGAGTGCTCAGATAAAATGTTACATACACAGTCGTGTAACTGCTGTTGTAGCGTGCAGCAGCGGATAAGCTGTTTGGGCTCATATAGCAGCGACTTGCAGTTTATTGGTTGATCCAACTATCAAGGTTCGATCACGAATTACTCTTTTTACTGTTGGCAGAATTACTATTCGTATAAAACTACACTGTAATGTGAAATATGAGTTCAAGGGAGCTCAAACGTTTTTCGCATTGGTATAATCTTTTGAACATGCCGGTGTATCTAGCTGGAACGATCTTTCGAACATTCTTAAATGCAGCACAAACTTTCTGTCTACTTTTGGACGTTATCTGCAGTACTTTTACTTCTCGTTCTATTAGCATACCGAGAGCGTTCGATATTATTACAGTTAACGCGCTAAAATTACTTACTTTCAGTATCGTCGACGCTAAGATGTAGATGATGATGATGACGGCATGTTTTCTAGGGATTTTTAACCATCGGCACAGTTAGCTGACACACACACACCAGAACACCTCAGTTTAACGGCCGTTTCCATAATGACATTCTCATTGTGAAGAATGATTGATGTGAAATGTTTAAGACCCGATATCCTACTGTCGCTCGAGTATAGAAATCACTTCGTTAACCAACTCTGAAGAGAATACACTTCGTATTTTTTACTGAACCGATGCAAACATAGTTTTCGATAATTAAGTTTTTTATGGGGTGTTGACACGATGACGCAAACATGAAGCAAACTTATGAGTACACGTCGTGCACGTGTAGGCCTATATTCAACGCATTTGCTTCATGTTTGCTTCATCATGCAAACGCCCTATTACTTTTTGTATTCTACGTTGTCTCAGAAAAGGGTCGCATAATTAAGACAATTGTTTATGTGTTTGTTTAGGCGGAAGCAGAGGCGATTGCAATACGTGTTTCGGAAGAAGTTTTCGCCGAGTTTCATTCGCTGTTTCGAAAACGGCAACTCGCTACATTTCTGAAAACTGTGGATTTGACTTTTTTATATAGGTCTATGGATCTCGCGTTTTAACTCAAAAGTGGACATAATATTTCAAATATGGCAAAAAAAGCAGATAACGACTGTATGATAAGTTAACAATTCTAACAATTTGTAGCCTCTGTGGGAACATATTTAGTTTTGTAATTCTAATAGTAAACATATCGCTGTTTTTGTTTGCTGTCATTGCAGTTATTAATGTGGAAATCATTTTATTATTTACAGAGTTTTATGAAACAAACGAATCAGGGAATTGATTTAATTGACATGTAATTACTGACAGTAATGACGTTTTAATTAATCAATTAATTATTTCAATAAAATTATACAGCAAAACGGACGGACACACTGAACACACTGATTTGCAAACTACAAGATGTTACAGTTACTTTGGACAATAACTGAGATAATAAACAGGTTGTTTTCTATTTTTAATTTTTAGAATGTGTTGTTTTAGAATGTTTGTTGTTTTTAGAATCTGTAGATTTCGCCTCGTGTTCAATTATTGTCTTAAAGACACTAATATTTCACTAGGTAGTGTAGCAACATACTTGAGAATGTGGTGGGATCTATAGTAATAGTGTTACTACAAATTTTCTTTTGATTCCGACAGTAAGAAAATTAAAATCATTTGATATTTGATGAAGTTATTGGCATATAAAAAAAACTTTGTGCCATTTTTTGGCCCACCCTGTAGCTTGCCAGATTCCGGCAGCTTGACGAGTATTAGCGTAAGTCGAAAAACAACCCATCACCATATCATACTTTTGTCCATATCAATTTTAATCTGTCTTGGTTTAGGGGCCTATTAGCAACCCATTTTATATGACATTTGCAACAAGCAGTCGTTAAAGATCTTACCATACTTTAAGTAAGTCACCACGTTACCTTGTGAAGTAGCCTATACAGTTTCCAAACATTGCACCGATCAACGCAGGGCAACGGCAGAACAAGTGTATAGGCATTGAAAATTTCACGACGCACTAAATATGCTAGTAGATCTACTAACTACTAAACCGAACTACAAAATATTATTCGTGGATAAGACGCTTGAGCCTGCTATACATGCATAATTTTTATCTTAACTTTGCAGTGTTTATACAGTCTACTAATGAAAGTAAAAAAATCTATCTATCACCAACTTAAATTCAATAGCCGTTTTGAAGCGAATTAGTATAGCTGGGTGTAGCTGTTGGCTAAACTTTACTACATTGTGTCTGAAAAAGGGTCCCTGACATTATCGATCGTAACTTAAAGACGGATTATCAGATTTTTAAAATAATGTTTGGTAGATATATTTCGGACACAACTTGCCATCACATGACCATTTAAGTTTTTGCCTCACCGAACGTCTGTTTTTGCACTACCTGGGAAAAACGGAATAAGCGAGATGACTCAGTGCAGTTTGGTTATTTGATTAAAATAGCACACAATTAGCACATTTTGTGCAAATGTCTAGCACTTTGACTTACAGTTTATCCAATTGTTTAGCTATGCAACCGGAACAGTAGCTATTCGAAATAATATGTGTGTCAATACAGTGTAGTTTAGGTGAACAGGCAAGCAGGCGAGAGCTTCGTTAAGTCCAGTAATGATCATATCGCAAAAATCAACGATTTTTACCCACACTACTATACGTCGTGTGGTTTGATTATGTAATGGGGTGTTTAAACGATCCAGCAAACTTCCAGCAAATGTACTCAAAATACACGTGCTAATGCTGGACGTTTGCTGGATCATGTAAACACCCTATAACGGTAGCGGACCGGACTGCTGTCCGAAAGGTCCTCAGTTCGACTCCGACCCGGGACACTGTCAGGTAACGACTTTGGGCAAGTTGTTCACACACATGTGCCTCTGTTCACCAAGCAGTATAATTTGGTACCGGTCAAGGGGCGGTGACGCTCTGTGGCTGAGAAGGTAAACACGAGCCTGGTGGAAAGTAATGGCAGCCTACCACCGGGTTTATGACTACGTCACCTGCGGGTTGACTGCCTAGAGACGGGGATCAGCTCCGGTTTTACGCTCTTCAACACTGAGTATGCGATGCCTTTACCTTTACCTTTACTATACGTCATCTGCGCGCCGCAGCACTTCTGGTCGGTGACGAGTTTTATTGGCAGTAGGTGATTAAAGGTCTGCATTCCGTGCACGTGTCTGTACGTCTACACGCATGCAGGCCTACACAAGGCCATAGTAACAGTTAACAGCTAAGGCACTGATCACCGGCGAACTGCAGTAAACTGGGCGCCAGTCGGTCGGGCGAGATATTAAGCCTATACGTCAGCCTCACAATGCGACAAAGTGGGACACAGCGTCTTTCTTTCGTTTTTGGCCCACCGTACTGACGGTCGTGCTATGGTACAAGGTTGTGTCTGTTGTCTGTCTATCTGTAATGTATGTATTGTATTGTGGCTAAATCGTACCCTGTAAGGGGTCGGCAACGGTGCCGTTGGATAGGGCGATGCCGAGTTTGGATAGGCTGTTATGGTAACCATGTCGTTATCGGCAGCGGTTTAGCCGCAGTTTTTAACGCAAAGTCGTTGCCTGCATCCATTATCCACGTGCGACGACTTACTGTATCTCAGCGTTGATTGTAGCGTTTGATAGCAGTGTTAACATAACGTGTATGAAACTGAAGTCAAATGTGGAAAATCGCTTTCTTTTTTCAACCAGAAGTCGAACGCTTTCTTTTGGACATAGGGGTATGATCGGCTTACCCTAGCGACATCTGGGCTTCTTGTTTTTTAAAATAATCGTCAAACAACATAAATTGTATATAAAGATAAACATGGTTTTAACGATGTCAAGAAGTTTCAAACATTGATGATATTGGTGCTCTTTGAATAAACTCATGTCATACGTACATTCGTCAGAATACGTAGACTACTGATGTCATGGTAGACACTGTCGTTCCGAAGACGGCAGCAACGGTTGCCGAAACGTCAACAAAGACATTAAAATAAAAGTTGTATTCTGATGAATGATATTAGTTGCCTTTTGCTACCCGAATTGCCACCACTGCGTCACTTTTATTGTTGGCGTATAGGCCTTAGTCTACTGTCAAAGCGTTCTACAGAACATCGCATGACCTAGTTGCTGCTGTACATTACCGCTGCTAATGGCTGTCAACAGTAAGTTGTTCACGTGTTTATTTTATTTAGTCTATATTAACAAAGTTCACAACAGGATGTTTTGCTATTGCGAAAATACGGCGATTTTTAACATTGTAGTGTAGCACAGTTGTGTGCGCAGAAACGGTTTAAGATGAATGATAAAATGAATACAGGACGATGTTGAATGATAAAAGAACGGGTGACATAGGTACAAATCGAGCTTGTAGGAACTTTGCCGAACCCAGTAGAAACAAACGACTGCTGATCTAGAGCTTACAAAAGTTATTTCAACAAGGCGTGCAAATAAACTTAAAACTTTGGAAGGGCAATCGTTCGAGAATCTGAGTATGCTTATAAAAGGGCCCTGTGCAAGGTAAGATAATAACATTCTCCGTACCAGCTCATAGAAAATGCTTTCTTTCGTCTCCATTTACTAGCGTTGCCTACAACTTGTTTCCTTGGCAGCCACGCCTAAGTTGCCCTCGGAAAACCTGCAGTGGCAGCCAATTTTTGCTACTGCGCAATGAAGAAGCGGATATATGCAGTGGTTAGCAGGCACTTGCATCAGATATTACTGGTATGAGTAGATTTACAGTTTTTGTTTTATCTGTCGTTGCTAGGCAACAAGACGTGTTGCCATGGCCCCGGCTACGCGTCACCGCTGGACGCTATGAAGAATGGACCACGTGAGACATTGCTCTATGTCACCTGTATTAGACGTAACTTGACGCCGGGAAAACCCGACTACCTGGCTACGATCGACGTTGATCCAAGTTCTCCTACATACAGCCAGGTACGATGTACGAGTAATCAGCCATTTTAAAAGCAGATAGGTATTTAGGCTTATCAACGGCAGACATTTTCCGGAGAAAAAATACTTTGGGTTGCAGCAAATAAATCGTCGTGTCTTTTTTGCAGTTTTAAATACAGACAAAATAACGAACGTTTACTTTTTCTCCCGGAAGAAACTTTGGCTTGAAGGAAAACAAATCAGTTCACTTTCGTGCAGTTTTGAAACACTAACGCACAACACAAGACGACGAATGTTTAATCATATATGTCAATATTTCCTCATGATTAAAATTCATTCAGATTTATCGCGGTGCTTGGGGCGAAGTAAGAACGTGTTTGCCGGGTCAAAATCCAATTATCCCTTTCTTATTTTGCTTTACTTTTTATTCCACTTTATTTCTTAATTTATTTGAATTGGGTATCAACACTTACGCCTAAGTATTATTCACATTATAATGACAGGGGTGAAATAAAAGCGATATATCTCGACAAATGTTTTTTTTCAGTGCGGTGTGCATATTGCTACATGCGGTTGATTGTGTCGCAGGTGATTCATCGACTGGACTTGCCCTACATTGAAGACGAGATACATCACACCGGCTGGAACGTTTGTTCCAGCTGCTACACGGATTCCTCTAAGTCCAGGTCGAGACTGATCCTTCCTTGTCTCCAGTCCAGTCGAGTCTATGTAGTTGATACTGCGACTCACCCACGAGCCCCACGCATCCACAAGGTTAAATTATAAATACATACATGTTGTGTTTGTTTCCAACGCACAAAACGCAGGGTGCATTTGTGCGTTACCTTAGATAAAAACTATAGTCTTAGTTATGTAATTGTTCACACTGATACGGCGTCTATATTTTGGATTGTTCGACTTGGACGAGCGGCCACTGTTGTCTAAATAGTGTGGTCACATATTTGCAATTTCTTTGAACGGGAAACGGAAAATCATCTGTAACGTTTTGGTAGAATTGCTGTTAGCATTTAATAGACTGGAAATACATAAACAAGAAAATTGACTGCAATTATCTGTTAAAGTTGAATGATATAACTGAAATGTTGCTGTCAGTTACAAACAAGGAGCCCAGCTGTCGCTAGGTAGCCGACCGTACTTGTCAGTGATTTAAATCTTTCAAGGTCACCGAAGGTCAATGATTTTTATGTAATCTGGAAGGACATCTGTTACTTTCTATCAGTGGCCCTATCTCTCACGGTTTCTGAGATAAGGACACTTATAGCTTGAAACCCTAAATCGAAAATTGCGGCAGATGGACATGGTTACTATTGACGGTCTATAAGCAGTCGTCAGCACTTTATCCGATGGTAATATCGCTGATCTCGTACAACTTACCGTTTAGCCACAATACATCTGTGACAAACGACGACGACGACAGACGACAACCGTATCAAAAGCTCTACTTAAGTACAATCGGCTGAAAATGAGCAGCGTATAAAGCGAAGTGAAGGTAGGCCTACTAGAATTTAGTTGATATTAATTGGTTGACTGACTGAAGGTGATAGAGACAGCTGAGACTGCGGCAGTGGATGTGTCATTTCTTCACACCAGTCACTGCTTGGCGTCCGGGCAGGTCATGATCAGTTCGATCGGCGACAAGGACGGCAAACCGAAAGGTAAAATAATTTTTATAAGACGACTCGAAAACGTTTCTGTTCGCAGTAGGCCTACTGTGATGCTGTGCAAACTCACTCTGGAGCAGAATTGAATATGGGAACTAAGAAAATGGCGCCGCAGAAAAATCGGCGATTTACAAATTGCGTGATTCTGATAATGGTGGTTGGTCTCTGTCTTGACGATTGATTTATTTCAAGAAGGCAAAACTAAGAGCAAAAGTACGAATGACTCAATATAACATTGTAATGACTGAATAAAACACTGTATTTGTTGAGTCACATACGTCTACATGTATGTGAATGTATATGCGGAAATTTCGTCAATTGATAGAGCGTGTTTCGCTTGCTTTTTGTGCGTGTGTCCCTGCAGGGAGCTTTCTGTTGTTGGACGGCGAGACGTTCGCTGTGACAGGAACGTGGGAGAGCGGTCGTGCGGCGCCGATGGGTTATGACTTTTGGTACCAGCCGCGCCACAATGTCATGATGAGCAGCGAGTGGGGATCACCGCAGATGATCAAGACCGGCTTCAACCCACAACACGTAGCTGACGGTAATATTTGCAAACTCAGTTTCCCATTCTTCCCGAGTAGGTAAATCGAGTACCGGCCTGTCAGGCTGAGGTTAAGGCGGAGCGCGTTCACCTGTGTCGGGTGGCAGCCAACAATGTGATTTTATATGGCAGGTGACGCTTCGTAGCTCTGTGATGAATATTAAGAGCTATATTATCCGTACCAGATTTGTTTAGGGCTTTTTTTTCAACAGTTGAATGATTAAATACGTTTTGTAGTTGACTAATTTGAAGTCATATTTTTGCTTTGCTTCCGTATTGTGTGTCGTTGGTTATCTGTTGCGCATCCGTTATTATCTTCAATAAACCAATCAGTCATACAATCAGTTGATCAATCAATTAATTAGACTTTTCTACAGTAAGTAAGTAAGTTAGTGAATAAGTACAGAGTGGTCCAAGAAACGGCACAAAGTTATTGACGCCATAATTTTTGCAACCGTACGTCATGAGAGTCATGTGGTTTTCAGCAGAATGGTCCAAAGGAAATTTTTTGGCACAGGATATTTGACCGGCAGCTGTAAGCTATTTGAACGTAACCGGTCAAATATCCGGCCCTCACCGCCTTGAACAGCCTTAACCGGTACATACTACCACCAAAATGGTGGTCATACATGTAGGTACCGGCTAAGGCCGTTCGTGCCCGTGCCGCGACGCTCGCCGTCGCTGCACGACACGGCGGCACCAAAGCAACTGCCCGACCTCGGCCGAAACCTCACGGGTCGACAGTCCGACCAAGCAGCTCCTCAAGCTAGCACTATCACAGAATACCGCTTGACAAGTTTTTGCCATTGCCTGCAGCAACCTCTAATATACTGTACCGCCCATACTCTGGATTAATAATGAGGTTCATTATTGTTCTTATACACTTTTGAAAACACTAACCCGAACCCAAACCCTAACCCTAACCTTGAACACTACAAGACAATATTAACGCAAATTCTAGTCATTACCGCGTACACTATCTATAATGTCATTCGCTAGGTGACGAGTGCAATTTTTCGTTTTGACCCGTCAAATAGCCTATAGGCTATTTGACCGGTTGCCGATCGAATAGTAACCGCGAAATTTTTTACGTGACTAAAATCCAAAGGCGTTACAACTAGTTGTAACGTCTTTGCTAAAATCAGTATTTGAATACAGCAGTTAAATATTCCTTGTTACTGCCGCTGGCAATTGAACTATGCAAAAACAGTATTTCCCTCGACACAGCGATCCATAATAGCCACAGCTTTACTGTTAACTGCCTCCTTGAACTAGCGTGTGTAAACGTGCCACTTTGAGCTTAATGACATCAGGCTGGGGGAAGTTATCAGAACCGCGCGCTCAGCGGTGAGTGAGTGAGTAAGTAGTTTTTTAACGGCACATCAGCACAAAAAAGGCCATTCAGTGCCATACATGGTTAAAATTAGTTAAAAGCAGTTAATATATGTATTAAAAGCAAAGTTAAAATACTTGTTAAGATCAAGGCTATTAAGC
>Ga0209367_1011267_pt1 | contig 11880 bp, 8 predicted proteins | sample WorMetLIZISLAND2_FD_187412 | JGI IMG/M metagenome (GOLD analysis project Ga0209367, IMG submission 187412) | Marine gutless worms symbiont microbial communities from Max Planck institute for Marine Microbiology, Germany - Olavius geniculatus... ... | reverse complement strand
GGATATGGATATCTATGGATATATCCATGGATATATCCATGTGTGGATATCAGACTTCAGACATCCTGTAGATATATCCATGGATATTATGCTGTCGCATTTGTTAATTAAACTGAATATTTAAGTGTTTTATCTCAATATAATATTTTTCTGTCTGTCGTTCTTACTCTTCATTTTCTCATTTATTCATGTTATTGAGTCAAATGAATAATCAGTGACATCAGCACGTCATTATTTCGTTAGCCTAAATTAATTTCTTAGCACTATAGCAGCAACAGATCTTAATCTATGGTGCTTTAATACTGTTGTTTGGGCAACAAACGGTTTATCAATTTGTGAATTATTTTTATTATTTTTTTTTATCAAACGGTAACAAAATTAAAACGTGCTAGATTCCTAACACATTTAATGCTAGTAGGAAGTACAAACCAAGTGTTCTTCAAAGCATTCACTCTATCTATACTTGTAGGTGTACATGAATGCAACCTGCATCTTGGAGAACAAAAATCCCAGCTGTTGCTGCGATGGGCCGACCGTACCGCCAATACCTGAAAGCCAGTGTCTGACTTCCGGTTGCGGAAAGATAGCGATTTGTGAAAGTGATTGCAGTCCCATCCATACATGATCTGGTGACGTTGCTATACTGGACGCTAAAATCAGTGCTAAGATAAGATAGGCCTACGGTAATTTGGCACGCGCGAGTGATGGCTGCAGGCAAAAGCACTGCATTCCAAATTGCGACAAAAAAGCTGCAGATCGAGACATGGTTACTTTCAACAGCTTATAGGTAGTCGTTACCGCCCTATCCAACAGTATCGCCAACTCCTTATGACGTACCGTTTAGCCACAATACATTTGTTACGGTTAAAGAAACAACTGAGAGACGACATATCGTATTCAAGGCTCAACCTAACAGTCGGCTATAGCAAGGGCAATAAAATAATTACGGTAGATTTTCATGACAGCTAGGAAATCCTTTTCTAAATGCCTGGGGAATGGACGCTCTGGCACTGCTGTGTTTCGCGAAAATTTAGTGGCTATATGTACGCATGATAAGCGTCTGTGGATATGGATATATCTACGAATATCCATGGATATACCCATGGATATCCACAGAAAATCTGTGGATATGGATATGGATGGCAAATTTCATATCCATGGCAAGCCTGGGTAGTTGTGCTTTTTGCTATTCCCGCCATGACTTTCAGTACCCAGTATAATTGCTGGGAACTTTCTGGGGATGGCTAATGGGCCCAAATGGCGGCCTAAGCCTACGGAGTGGCACTGGCTGCCCTGCCCCGCATTGGAACTTGGAACTTGGAACGCCAATGCAATAACATTGTTGAAAAAACACAGTTAACTAGTAATCAAATGCCAGAATTTCATTGTTACTGTGAATGTTCAAAGTCTCCACTGCCAGCTCCAAGCTCCGAAACAAGCCTTCTGTCGCTTAATTTGAAAAGTCTTTCAAGGCCTTGTCAATTGGTCCTTGCGGCAGGTTGCCCCAGATAACATGAGGTGCTTCCTGGACTTCAGCAATTGTTTTCAGCTTCGTTTTAAGCATGCAGACAGCCTCCAACATTGCATCACACAGGATAGACCACTGGGTTTAGATTCAGAGAATTTAAAGGCCACTGGCCTTTTCTGATGAAATCTGGACAGCTAGCGAGAAGCCAGTTTTGTGCGCTGAGCGATGTGTGTGCTGGCACGCTGTCCTGCTTGAAAATGAACCCGGTAAGCAGCTGGCGATTGCTTTAAAAGAACGATAATTTAGTGATAATTAATAAACAATACAAATTACTGTTTATCCAAACGTCACTGTAACGTCATTGAAAGTAACGTGGTAAACAGTTTTTAAAAAATTAAACAGCATTTTTAGCTTAAACATTTTACTGTTAAAAATCAGTAGGCAGTCATGTTAAAAAGTCTATAACTTTGTCGTTTTTCAACGGAATCACATTTTATTTGGCAGTTACATGTAAAGGGTTTCAGTAAATAAATTTGTGAAACCTCAAATTAAAATTCTGCACAGTTGCTGAGAAAACAGCGAAAAACTATAGGGAGCTACTTTCTTTGCCACACCCTGTATATCTGAAACGAAATTCGGTTAGTTCCAGTGACAGTTGCAGGGACTAACAAAATGGCTCTCAAAAACCGTCACAAGGTCTGGCGCACAGGCAGCCGTATAGCTGTGGCCAGCCTTCACTACTTTCCTTCACTGCGAGTCTACAAACCTTTCATTCGGTCTTTCCAGTCTAACGACCGGCGATGTCTTCAGTTTCCAATCATTCATCATGATGGTAAACATGCAGTTTAGCGGCCTAAACAAAATACACAGTCAACTTACTGCCTATACGGGCCAAAGCGTGCATGCGGTCAGTTAACCCTAACCCTAATTCTAACTCTAACCCTAACCCTAACCTAACCCTAACTCCAAACCTAAGCCTAACACTAAGCTTCGCCTGTATATAGGCAGTAAGTTGACTTTGAAATTCGTTTAGGCCGCTAAACTGCATGTTTACCCATCATGATATTGTCTTTAGTAAACCACTGAATACTAAATGAAATTCACTAGTATAAACAATATACTCGCTTTATTGTGGAAAACGGAAACCGATGTCAAAACACAACACAAATATTACAAAAGTAGACCTTGAGTGTGAAATCATATTTGTGCTAAAAATGAATTATGGCTTTTTCGCCCCTTTGCCGGTTCGCCCCCTGGGTTATTCACCCCTGGCTCGTTCGCCCCCTGGCTCGTTCGCCCCTTGGCTTGTTCGCCCCCTGGCTGATTCGCACCCTGGCTTTTTTGCTCCCGGGTTTGTTCGCCCCCTGCCTGATTCACCCCTGGCTCTTTTGTCCTCTGGCTTGTTCGCCCCTCGCTGATTTGCTCCCGTCGTTGAATATTTCAGTGATTCACTATTGAGGCTTGTGTTTCAATTTACAGAAAGGCAACTCGATATGTCAACGTCAAACTTCCTTTGAAATGAATTCTTACAGGTATAATAGGCCTACTTATAGGTCTAGGCTGATAACCGCTTGACGAACGCCTACCTATAGACAGCGTCAGGCATCATTGCAAACATTCTAAGTGTAGCGTCACGTCACTGATTAAATCTAATAGTTACTTCAATTAACGTTATACGCGACAAGTTAAGTGATCACAGTCAGTGGCGGCGCCAGCTTTTCATAAGTGGGGAGGCCAAGGGGGGGCAAGACATGTGTAAGGGGGGCACACTTTTTCGTATTTTAGCCCCCCTTTTCTTATCCTCGTTACATTTAAGCTATCATCCAATATTCGTACTTATTGGGTGTGGGTGACCACTTTCCAAAGCACAAAATTCCTGAACTTTTCCATTAGGGCAGGCAAAAATTTAACAATGCACCAGACCCCCAAACTAAGCAATTGCTTTTTGACCAAGGGTGGTGCCATAAATTCAAAAGTGGTGGTATAAATAATATGCGAGCAAAGCGAGCAAAAAATTGGTACCACTAATTTTTGTTTAGTTGAGTAGGTCTAGAATCGTTTTCCCTCACTTTTACTGACCACTCTGGAATTCCCAGACTTTTCCAGATTTTTCAGGTGAGTACCGGGTAGTCACCATGTTATTTTATACGGTGCCAAAACGGCCCAGAAGCATATAAAGGCGAATTGCATTTGTCCTGTCATCACTTAAACTATTTCACTAATTAACTTTTTTCTTTTAGCTATAACATAAACACTCTATAAACTTTCCCGTCGGATCCGAGCCTAGAGATAAACCCATTTTGTGGCAAAATATTGTACTTTTTACGCGCAAGAGCTAGCTATAGCGCGTATTAGCTATGGTGATTCTGTCTTGTTGGCTTGCTGTCTGTCACGTCCCAGTACGTACGTTCCAAGACCGGGTGAGATAGAGACTTTGGGTTTACACTATACGATAGCTTAGGGTCTCTAGTATTTCGTGACAGAATTTGATGCCGTGAAATTAATATTTAACGTATTTATTCAAAAAATCCAAAAAATTACAATGGCGCCTATGGGGGAAATTAAACAATTCTTTAAACGGTCATAACTTTGGCTGTGTATGAGATAGAATCGTAATTTTTGGTTGTATGGTTTTTGGGGATAACAAATCTAACAGTGTCATTCAAATTTACCCCGGACTCTTCCTGATTGCCACGGCAACGAAATTTGGAACAAAATGGGCTATAACTCGGCTTCTGCTAGAAATATCTGCGAGATGTCAAATCACCGGCATTCAACGGGGTTGAAACGTCCAAGGTGAAAGGGAGAAAAATTTTAGCTATAGCTCGTGAGATACGTTGTATGAATACTAGGGTCAATATGCTAATACGTAAATTCCACAAGTGCTCAGCAGGGGAACAATTAAACCACTCTATCCCTTTCCCCAAAAAAATCTCCTAGGATCTGTGCAAATTACATAAGTGGCCCTTAACGTTCCGGGAGAAGCAATTACTGCATTTGTTCCATACTAGCTACACCACTGCTGCAAAGCGGTCCCCTTATAACCAGCTAGATGGTCTAAGAAAACGCCGTTAAGTCCCATCCACAGTCGCATTTTGCTGCACTGCATAATATACGTTCGCAAAACGCATCTGGTTGCAGCATTTGTTTTAAAATTAACAAATTAATAAACAAAGAATTATTTAAAGTCCAAAATGGCGGCCCCCTAAAATTAACGGCCCGGTTTGGCCAAACCCCTCAAACGTGCCTAAGGCCAGCCGTCCCTGAGTGACTGCAACACAGCAGTTGATAGATTTGACCTCACTGAATACAATTTATGTAAAAAAAACTGTTCAGTTTATATACAGTGTAAGGATGACATCGTGGTTGTAGATGTAAAACAGCACAAATCACAATTTAAAAATTCAAGCTTTACCATTACACAGTCAGCAAAGTTCTTCTGTCATTGTGTAATGGTGATGTTTGAATTTTTTAAAATTTTGATTTTTGCTGTTTTATATCTACAACCACGATGTCATCCTTACACTGTAAATAAACTGAACAGTTTTTTACATAAATATTTGCAGTTTTATTGCCGTTGGAAGTAATCTGGAGCTGAATAAAATCTGGCAGTAGAACTGCAACTACTACCACAACTACCAGAATAAACCGATCTTGAAAACACCCCTGATGCAAAGATCTTTGATATATCTCTTACGTAAGTTGAGTTCTAACCCATTATGTCCCAAATTTTGTTGCCATGGCAACGAGGGTCACTCGGGGAAAAATTCGCGTGGCATCATTCGATGGCTTATCCCCGAAAACCCCCCTATAGACGCAAAAATTTTGCAGACATCTCTTACATAAGCTGAGTTATAACCAATTTTGTCCCAAATTTCGTTGCCATGGCAACGTGGTTTGCTCAGGGAAAAATTTGGTTGGCAGCATTCGACGCCACATCCCTGAAAACCCCACTATAGACGCAAAAATCTTGCAGATATCTCAGTCCAACACACTAACTGCTATGCCACCAGGACACCAAATTAAAATACCTGAGGTTAAAAACTCAAGTTCTACTACAAAAACTAAACCAACCACAAGATTCCTTTCTGAGCAGCTTGCATTTTGGCAGCTACAAATTGTGCACATTGTGAATACCAACTATGCACAAAGTTATACATGCACATAATAACATAATTTCGTAATCTCTGTCATACACTAACCCCTAGATTCTATCGTTGGCTTGTCATCATGTGGATGCTCAGTGATATCATTACTATCAGCTTCAATCTTCACCTCAAATGAACTTTCACCTGGATAATATACAGCAAACAAGGCAAAATAATATGAGCATTTGACGTAAAAGTATAGCAAAGTAAAACAAGAAATTTGAGCTAATGCTCACGAGACATGCGAAAGCCTATAGCAGTTCTTGCTCGCAAATTGTCAGTCTATCTCCAGCCATTTCATCGCGACTTCTATGGGGCATTTTAATGCCCTCGTGCGCAGTTTTTCTTGAGCCCAAAAAACCAAAACTTGGACTGTTAAAATCTGCGTTCAGTACTGAAAATTTCATACGCAGCTTGTTCATGTCTATCTCAATTGGTTCCGGCACAATTCCCTCTTGAAATAAGTCTCGCAGCCTGAAATCACCAAAAAAATCTATATAAACCCCTATTTTAGCATTCAGGGCCATTCATAATCATTGAATTCGGTGGCAATCAAGAGCCAGTGTACAACTTCTTATTAGTGATTAATAGTAACCTAGACCTTATCTTGCACCGGTGTTGAGATCATCGTCATCATCATCGACAACCGTGGGTTCAATGCCCGTTGGTGTCTGACGCCATTGTTGCTATCGCTGGTGTTGAGATACAGCGACATATTGGCTAAAAACCAGAAATTTTTTCAACCCCTCCCCACTCATTTAGCGCCCTCGTTCGGGGTGACCCCTTTTGAATTTATGGAAAAGCTTTACGGTTCCTGAAACTAGAGTCTTCCAGGCAGCTGAAGGTGAAGATTTGGTGATCCTATCTTGCACTGTTTTTGACTGATCCACCCGCGTGACGGACAGACGGACAGAAAGAATTGCGATGGCTAAAATGCGCTGAATGCAGTAGCTCCTTTCGTGCATAAAAACATACCGATGGTGACACTTGACTGAATGTTTACGACAGCAAGCTGACTCATCAACCTACAAAACATACATCCAATACTGTTTTGTAACTACTGACTTATCAGTCAAAAAACAAGCAGCAAAGCTTCTAGATAAAAACATAACAAACACTACTGCATTAATGATTAGTCATCACGGCTTGTGCGGTAGCAACAAGCAGTTGTATAAGCGATGTGCCAAGTCAATGTGAAGGCCAAAATTTCGACCCCCCACAGCTCCCACATTTTTCAACCGATTGTAATGAAACTCAAAACCAAGAAAGATATCCCAGATATGACCCCACATCCAAAATTTGGTTGATGTGGGACGACGGGAAGGGAGCCTGCATAGGGAGGGCATATTCCGTTACTTTTTGTGTTCTATCTATCTATCCTTTTTTGTATTCTTGCTCACGCCTACAGGTCACACCAGAAGACTATCACGACCGTTTATGGCTCAAAAGGCACAATTCTGCGTAAGGTATCCCCTTTTGTGGGTCTCGATGATAAAAAAATATTGTTTGGGGGGTCAAAACTCCCCAAAAACATGATTTTTTGGAGCCTGAATAGGCATTTTAAGCCAAATTTGTGAAATTTTCGAATCACAATATCTTGACAAGTACGCACTCGATCAACACGAAATTTTAAAGGGAATTTCAGGTGCAAAAATGGACTTCACAGGTGGTCCAGCATTACAAAATTATAATTCAAGGTGGCGGCAGCCGCCATCTTGGACTTTTGCACAAACATCAATAACTCAGCCGCCGATTGACGTAGATGAATGAAGTCTTGCAGTGATGTAGAGGGCTGCTACCGGAAATAGACCATTTGACTAAAATGGACAAAAATAATAAATTCAAGATGGCGGCGGCCGCCATTTTGAATTTCATTTATTGCTCATAACTTGTTTACTATTGCACATATTTGCACGAAATTTGGCGTGTGTATTACCCTGGAGGTCCTACATACAGGTATGCCAAAATATAAAACAAAAATTAAATCCAAGATGGCGGCGGCCGCTATTTTGGATTTTTGCAAAAACAGCAATAACTCAGCCGCGGATTGACATAGATGAATGAAATTTTGCAGTAATGTAAACAACTGCCAGCGGAAATAAAACATTTGACCAAAATGAACGATTTGTAGCAACAAGAAATTTGAGCTAATGCTCACAAGACGTGCGAAAGCCTATAGCAGTTCCTGTTCGCAGGTAATCTTAGTCTATCTCCATCCATTTCGTCGTAGTAGTTCGTAAGAAGCTCGTCATCAGTGCTTGTTATGATAAGCAGCATGGCTGTGCCTGTCTGCAACCATTTACATGCAAGACAAGCCAACAGAGGATAAACAACCACTTTTTACAGGGGTACCTCTCGTTGACATAGACGTGCACAGGCCTGCTTGAATCTAGAGTGTCCAGACTTGGGACTGCTAAAATCTACATTCCATGCTGAAAATTTCATATGCAGGTTGTCTTGGTCTATCTCCAGCTATTTTGGCGCAATTCACTCTTGAAATGTGTGTCGCAGCGCAAAATTGTGCAAAAAATTCACTAAAACCTGTGTGATAAGAAGCATGTCTGTGCCATGAAAGCATTTTTATGCGTGATTACTTGTTTCACTCAGGGCAAAATTCGGGTGTCTTAACATTTATAATTATGTCGTTGTAATACCGGCGATTGAGGAGAAAGTGCTAATTCTAAAGTGGGCTACAGATAATAAAAAATGGTTTGCAGATGAGTGAAATCATTCAAGTTCGACATTTTATTTACAGCCATTTATATGTATACATTGGCCATAGCATAACGTGTGGTGTGCGCCACCTTGTGAATGATATAGCCTTGTGTCTCAGCCCGAAATCGCCAAAAAATCCATAAAACCCCCTATTTTAGCGTTCAAGGTCATCCAAGGTCATTGAATTTGGCGCCAATCGAAAGCCAGTATATGATTTCCTATTAGTGATTAATGATAACCTTTCCCCTGACCCCTTTCGAATTTATGGAAAAGCTTTACGGTTCCTGAAACTAGAGTCTTCCAGGCAGCTGAAGGTGAAGATTTGGTGATCCTAGCTTGCACCGTTTTTGACCAATCCACCCATGTGACGAACGAACAGACGGATGGGCAGAATTGCGATGGCTAAAACGCGCTGAAAGCAGTAGCTGCTTTCGCACGTAAAATGATTCATACCATGAACAGTTCTTGCAATTACTAAACTATTTCTGCCATTCTTAACCTTGTCTAAATCAAAATATCACTGAATTGTTTACATCATTTTCATATCTGTCAATGCAGACCTTCAGCGGCAAAAAAACATCAGCCCCAATATACTCATGAAAAAATCAACAAATCAAAACTATTCGTGTAAAGCTAGCAGCTTAATATGTTAAATAATACAACAAGCAACAAAAAAAACAGCAAACAACTTATAAAATACTTTGGTTATTATTACATAATATTCCGTGGACGGACGGGCCTATATCTACTGCTGCAAGTGCGAGTCAACAAACCTTTCATTCGGTCTTTCCAGTCTAACGACCGGCGATGTCTTCAGTTTCCAATCATCCATCATGATAATGTCTTTTGGAAACCACTTAACACTAAACGTAATTCACTTGTTTAAACAATATACCAGCTTATTAACCAAAAACAAAGAGAATTTCAACCGGAAACCGACATCAAAACACAACACAAACAATGCAAAAGTAGACTTTCACTAAAATCGTATTATGCTAGGGTTGTGCTTACGGTTTAATTTGCTAAACAATTAACAAAAGTATTAAACGTTTGGTAAGCGTTTAACGCAAAATTTCAGCTTTCTATTTTTAGTTTAACCGTTATCACCAAATTATTCCGTTAGCACAACCGTAGTTTCACAGTCTCACATAGTCTAATTACTACTAGTAAGGTGTTTCAAGGGGCATCTATGCATGCATGGTGTGTTCAGCTCAGGCCTAAAAAATTGATGCAAAAAAACTAAGTTTTTGGGTATAAAAAAGCTTGAAAATTTTATAAGTATTTTTTTTAGATTTTTAGGTGTTTTGTTTGATGTAAAATAAATTACATATTATATTTTATTTCATATTTTAATCGTCACAGGTAGTTCATCTTGCTATAATTTATCGCGGTGACTATTTGACCGGCAACCGGCCAAATAGTCTGTAGGCTATTTGACCGGTCAAAACAAAAAAATCGCAGTCGCCACCTAGCGAATGACATTATAGATAGTGTACGCGCTAACGGACTAGAATTTGCGTTAATATTAATATGGTGTAGCGGTGTAAAAGTAAGCTGTGGCGCCGGGTTCGGTAGTGGTGGGAGTAGTAATTGCTGACACTGGGATATTAAGTTGGCTGAGTGACCTTGTTTTTGACCTCAGAGTGTAAGGATGATCTACCGACATGTTAACTGTTAACTGAGTGGCCCCAATGACTTTTGATTAAACCGAACCATGTACCTTGTGACGCTACAAGCAGAAAATTCCAAGTTCCCGGCGCTACGTTAACCTGAACGGTGGGAACCAGGCAATTTAACCTTTAGCAGACATCAACTGAAATGAACTAAAATCAAAACGCGCAATGGACAACTCACAATGCCGACCTATAGCTACAAGTAAAAACAGGTAACAACAAAACCTATGTCCAAACTCCCGTAAAAATAATAATGTCGACCAATTTAATAATTACCCCTCACTAAACCAAGTAAAAGTAAACTTCATAATGAAACTAACGGCTTTGTTCTGGCTAAGTGCAGTAATGGCAGTCAAACTCAGCGATGACAGCATAGAAACTTTGTTGCAAACGATTAAGCAGTAAGTAATAACGAGACGCAGTTACAGTCGGCCAATTCGTAGGTCGCTGACATAAGTTACGTAACACAACACTGCACAGTCGATCAAAAAGACTGGCCGATCACGATAGCACTCGCGGCGAACGACGCGTTCGCTCACAGAATGATGACGTCACGTCCACAGGTAAAGTACGACGGTGGTTGCCAACACTCTCTAAATATCACTTGTTCAAACTGCCGAAAACTTAGTTGCAAAATTCACCAACAAATACGTCCTTTTGTATTGTACGAAAACTCGTCGAAATCCAGCACAAAATCGACTTTCAACACTTTTCCGGAAACTGTCGGAAATTCAGCGCGAAGAATACAATTTTCAATATTTTACGAGAAATCGTCAAAGTCCGCACGTCAGGAAAAAAACTGGCGCTATATATAGGCCTACTGTTTTGGATCCCAAAACGCTCGAACTCGGCAGAGACACTCGACAAGTGACATGCACGAACGCACATCGCACGTCGAGTGAAATCAGACCACGTGAATATGCAAATGAACATCGCGTGATCTAGTTACTTCACCGAGCCGGTATGAAAAAAATAGATCATTAACTGGCAAAATTAATATAGACATTGAAAAACATATGGTTAAACGTTTGGTTCAGAGTACGACTTTATAGGTGTGTGTGTGTGTGTCTGTGTGTTTAGTTGCATTTTACAGTTCTTTTATTTTTTAAAAATCTGTTTCTCTTTGTGTGTGCTTGTCTTGTTACAGTTTTAATTGTTTGTGGCTGCCCTTGAGTAGACCTGCGAGTCGGGTCGATCAAGTTGACTCAAGTCGACTTGGGCCTTCCAAGTCGGGTCAAGTCGGTCTGAAGCAGCGTCGCCGTCGAAATTTTCTGGCGCCGTCGGTTGCAGTACAAGTCATTTCGAGTCGACTTGAGAAGTCGACTTAACCAGTAATCTTGCACCTAGCAGTTCTCTCAACGCGGCTATCGAAGAGTTCGGGCGAACGCATCTGTAACATAATTATTTTAATAACCGTCCGTGTATAAAATAAAGGTAGGCCTGTACTGATTAGGGTGAACGAATTGTCGCGTTATAACGCTTCGCAAAGTTCTGATTGTTAGATGACGTAGAGACCTACGTGTGAATTAGCCTAGTGTGAATGACGAAATTTCTGTTGTTTCCTTGCACTAGGTGGCTGAAATTTAGCATGCCTAGGTTTTAAAACACGGGACTAATTATTAGTGTAAAAGTTTTCCAATAAGGCGGGAAGCCCTAACCGTTAGGCACAATACATCCGTTACAGACGGACGGACGACAACGATGACGAAAACGCCGTACAGAATAGCTGTATAGTGCGCCAAAAACAGTCATAAAACACACAGCTTGCAACTGTGTGTACGAATTTTCTTCAAGAAATGACAATGATAAAAGACGTCCGCCGAAGGAATGAAACACTTTATAAAATGATAGCTTATAGTAGCCCCTATATGTACAG
>Ga0209367_1011265_pt1 | contig 11884 bp, 4 predicted proteins | sample WorMetLIZISLAND2_FD_187412 | JGI IMG/M metagenome (GOLD analysis project Ga0209367, IMG submission 187412) | Marine gutless worms symbiont microbial communities from Max Planck institute for Marine Microbiology, Germany - Olavius geniculatus... ... | reverse complement strand
AGAATAGAAAGAGAATGAAAGGCACAAAAAGTCACGCTTAAGCGTTATATTTCACCTATTCGTGGGAAAGCCCCCCCCCCGAAAAGGAATTTTTACCAAATTTTGCACCTCAGGAGATATGCTGGACGTAATCATCTGTGCAAATTTTGGTGAGAAAAAATCAAGGGGTTTGGAAAATACGAGGGGTCAAGTTTTAAAGTTTCCCATTGAAATGGCTGGTCATCCTTACAACTGTGCTCCACTACCGCGCAGTCTGTGCTGACACTGTTGTAAGGGCGATGAGCGTTAAGTATAGGAAATGGCGTTTGGGGGGTGCGTTTCTGTAACTCCGAATCCTCTTAACCGATTGGCATAAAACTTGGCGCCAGTAATCACATCGCCCACCCGACATCACACGCAAAATTTGGTTAAACCGGTTCAAAGGGGCGTGGCTGCGCATGCCCGAAATTCGCCGGTAGGCGTCTATTTTTTTCCTAGCGCACGGCTACAGACCAGCCCGTTGGACCGACCGACGCCGCTAATGGCTTAAACGCCCCCTATTTTTGAAACCGGGCTGTCTGACGGTTTCACTTAAATTTTTCCCCTGCCGACCCCATGGCAACGAATTTTGAAAGTTACCCCTATATTCGAGCCCGCGCTATCCGATGGTGTTATTTAAATTTGCCCCGTGACAACCACTGTTGCCATGGCAACTAACCGTCATTATTCGTAGACAAAATTAGCTGCAGCAAACATTGTTACATCACACATAATTTTTTAGTTGCACCAACTTTTTTACCCGCTCAAAAGGAATTCTAAAAACAGTAAACAAATTTATTGTCATAAAACCAAATACCAAAAATTTGGACACAATTCAACTAAAAACAGCAAAATCAGACCAAAAAACTTCAACAGTTTACAAAGCTATGTAAGGGCGATATGAGTCAAAGCTCGAAACAGCAAAAATGGTTTTGGGGCGATATTATCGCGTGTTTAATTCCAGACTGGCTCTTACAAGACTAGCCATTATAAATACTTAAAATAAAAATACATCATAAGTAAATAACCAAAAAATAAGGGGAACGAAAGTTCCAGAGAGCGAAAGTTTTATGTCACTTTTGCTCTGGGGAACGAAAGTACCATATAAATGACAGTTGCTGTAAGACAAGTTTTTTGCTGTTTGTTGCTATTAGTAATATCTTTTTTGCCGTTTAAGAGAACATTTCATTTACGAATTTTACACCCTTTTATAAAACCATGCGTTTTTACTAAAAACATACAACATATTTAACAGTGTAGGGCGGTGCAGATTCTGTTGCTTTTGACGACTTTAAACTTTAAAAAACACATAAGTGCCGAAAAGGTAACACATAAGTGCCGAAAAGGTTATTATCAGTCGAAGCCAGAGTGCCACCAGATTTTTACGTGCGACAGCACGTAGTGCTAAGCGCATCTCAGCCATCGTCGTGACGTCCGTCCGTCTGTCCGTTTATTTATTTCTCTGTCAGTCCGTCACATTGTGGTATTGTGTCAGAACGACGCAGGACAAGATCGCAAGATCTTCACTGTGGGCTGTTACAAGCACTCTAGTTTATCGTGACAAAATTTTGTGCCAGTGTATGTAAGGGGGTTTCTCTCAAACGAGGGCGTCAAAGAAAAGTATTCCTTCTACAGAGCGAAAATTATATTTGCTGTGAAAATTTACGGCAGATAGCATTATAATCGACTACCTATTTTTCATGAATTCTCACGGAAGAATTTTTTCACTTTTGGCTATATGTCGTAAAAATATATGTATTGAAACGTATATATTAAAGCTGAGGAGATAAAGGATTAATCACACAATTAGTTACTGACGCGCTACAGCTATGCTGATGTGTCTGTTTGTCTGTTTATTAATTAGTTTAAAGCAGGTGGGAATGCTGTCTTGTTGCAAACAAGTCTGGCAGTGAAAAAACTCTGCAAATCGATCAAGGTGACAATTAACAAAATAGCAACGAAAACGACATCACTTTGACCAACCGAGACAACTAAAGCAACGCTTTCTCTGCATCATTATACTGACCAGCTATTGCAACGGTGAAGCTGTTTTATTTTTCTCGTGTTGCAATTTTCAGTAATTATTTTTCTCGCGGTCCATCATTTTTAGGTTTAGCAATTTTTGCCTTTTGAACTCGTACAAAATATACGTTTTAGTGTTGTATAAAAAATTTTGTTAGTCTAACATGTCAAGTTGCGAAACTTTTGGAACGCCTTTCGTACGGCGTGGCGTAGTTGGTAACGCGTTTCCGATAAAACAAAGTTACTCTACGCCGGGCCCGGTTAGTACTTAGATGGGTGACTGTCTACACTACAGGCTTAAGCCTAAAATGCAAATATGTCAAAATTTTACTGACAACAAAAATGATTGAACACAGTGAGTTTATGCAAAAAGACGGATAGAAACGCAATTTCAAACAAAAAAAATCGACGCTGAGTATTTCGACAATATTGTCTGGCGTGATTTTGCACGCTAGGTTATTCGTTACTGGCCAGCTGCAAGGAACCCTTGGGTTCCGCGGAACCCCGGTTGAAAAACACTGGTCTACAGTACGGGGCCAGCCAACTAGGTCGACTCAGCCTTCTACCCTCTGTGGGATGGTAAAATGAGTACTGGCGGTGGTCAAGCCATCGCTAGGGAAGAAACGGCGAGTTCTGCGCAACAGTAGGCCCTGTGGCTAGGACTGCAAGTATACCGATCCAGTCTGGTAATCCGGCCGACTTGGGCTGTATGCTGGCTTAATTGGGCTCCGCCTTCGCCGGCTCATAGTGCCGTCATGGGGATGAGCTCCCACGCAACGGACCTAGTTCAGCTTCGCTGCCTAGTTCCTATGCGAAATCTTCTTCTTTTTCTTTCGTAGAGTGTGCCGATAAAAGAAGGGATGTATTTTCATATATTTTTAATGAAATTAAAGACAAAACCGAGAACGTATCAGCAATAATTCTGGAACTCAGGCACCGTGTTGTGTACGCATCCAGCAATCATCGTCCAAATGACCGCATCAACGGCACGACGACGTCAGTGTGTTCGGTAACTCCGCCTTCCACTAACCCGCTGACCAATGTCTACACGCACTTAACACTCTGCGTGATCGGAGTCAAAGAAGGCGCTTTAACGCAGCTTCCAAACATATGGGGGCATCGATATCTAACCGTTGTGAAAATTTTTAGTCGCAAAGTATGAGTTAAGCGGTAGCAAGAGTTATGGACTAATTAGATAAACTAGCAACAGTCTGTACACAACATCCTGGCGATAAACATTTTGTTTGTTGATAGCGTAATGATGACAACGGCGTTAAAGATCCAATGTCAGTTCATGGACGGTTTAATGATAATTTGCGTTTTGCTGATGACATTGACTTGATAGACCAAAACTGTAATAGCCCACAGCAAGCAATAAACAATTTGCTTTATACTAAAAATTCTGAGACATTGGCATTTGAAAGCAAAAAGATAAAAAAAACATGTAGAACTGAAAGGTGGGAATGTAAAAATGTTGAGGAATTTGTGTATCTGCGAATTCTGGTGTCATGGAATAAGCCTAATTATTGTAGCAAAAAATGTTAGGCACGAAATAACTTAAGCAACCGAAAACTTTAAGGTTTCAGGAAAGTGTGACAAAGCAATGACATCATTAACCAAACCAAGACAAAGTTACTCTGTGTGATAAGTGTCCCGATGTACGCGGTTGAGTGATAAACATTCACAAAAAAACCGTCTCTAGAATTACAAAATAAACTGTTTACGGCAAATACAAAACATAACATGGCAAGTAAAAATTAAAAACAATCAGACAAAAAATGCGGTTAGGCATCAATATCGTGCAGAAAAAGATGGAAAAATTGCATTTTTGGCCACATATGACGGACGCCAATCAACAAGTTGATTAAAAAAGTTGTGTTTGGCATAATGTATGGCAAGAACAAAAAATACATTAAAAAGAAAATGGACAGACGACCTAGTGCAACAAGGATGTCGGCACCATGTACCGATTGGCGGTGGACAAGAGAAATTGGACTCATTTCGTCAAATATGCCATGGTCGCTAACGAACGTTAAAACAACAAACAAGAGAAAGAAGAGAGCGAAAAAGAGAACGTAACAACGATGTGCATCATGTGCACGATCACTAGTCCTGAAGCATTAAACAAATAAAGTGAAGCCAACTTACATTTTTGCTGGTAACATTTGAATGCATAGGTGCATTTATCAACCGATCTTAATGCAACTTGAAACCAAAAAAGATATCCGCAATACGACCCCACACGCAAAACGTGGTTGATGTGGGACGACGGGAAGGGGGTCTGCGTAGGGAGGGTTTTTTTCGTTACTTTTTGTGTTCCATCGATCCTTTTTTGTATTCTTGCTCACGCCTACAGGTCACAACAGAAGACCGATCACGACCGTTTATGGCTCAAAACGCATGCTTCCGCGTAAGGTACGTCTTTTTGAGGGTCTAAAGGTAAAGCGAGCCATGCCCCAGCTGGGGCGTAGGCGGGGTGCTCATCTCCCACTCGCGGCCGTTGAGCTCGTAGCTGGATAAACCAATTGAGTCCGTGACGCATGGCCAGTGCGACGGCAGATCTACGGTTACCTTTCCAGCCTCGGGGCATCACCGCCCTTTGACCGGTACCAAATCATACTGCTTGGTGACAGAGGCACATGCGTGTGAACAACTTGCCTAAGGTCGTTACCCGGCAGTGTCCCGGTGCGGAGTCTAACCTTGAGGGTCTCGTTAATAAAAAATAATGTTTGGAGGTCAAAACTCTCCAAAAACATGATTTTGGGAGGTCTGAATAAGCATTTTAAGCCAAATTTGCGAAATTTTCGAATCGCGATATCTCGAAAAGTACGCACTCGATCAACACGAAATTTGAAGGGGAATTTTATGTGCATAAATAGACTTCGTGGATGGTCCAGCATTACAAAATTATAATTCAAGATGGCGGCAGCCACCATCTTGTATTTTTGCACAAACGTCAATAACTCAGCCGCAGATTGACGTAGATGAATGAAATTTTGCAGTGATGTAGACGGTTGCCACCGGAAATAAACCGTTTGACAAAAATGGACAAAAACAATAAATTCAACATGGCGGTGGCCGCCATTTTAAATTTTATCTATTGCTCATAACTCGTTTACTATTGCACATATTTGCACGAAATTTGGCATGTGTATTACACTGAAGATCCTACATGCAGGTATACCAAAATATTAAACAAAAATTAGATTTCTAAGATGGCGGCGGCCACTATCTTGGATTTTTGCACAAACATCAATAACTCAGCCTCCGATTGACGTAGATGAGTAAAATTTTGCAGTGATGTAGCCGGCTGCCACCGGAAACAGACATTTGACCAAAATGGACAAAAATAATAAATTCAAGATGGCCGCGGCCGCCATTTTAAATTTTATTTATCTTTCATAACTCGTTTACTATTGCACATATTTGCACGAAATGTAATATGTGTATTACCCTGGAGGTCCTACATGCAGGTATGCCAAAATATTGAACAAAAATTAAATCCAAGATGACGGCGACCGCCATCGTAAATTGTTGCACAAACATCAATAACTCAGCCGCCGATTGACGTAGATGAATGAAGTTTTGCAGTGATGTGGCCGGCTGCGTGAGCAAGAATCCCAGCTATCGCTAGAAAAAGCCGACCATACTGCCTACGTCCGAAGCCCAGTGTCCGATCTTCGGTGATGGAAAAAAGCAATTTGTCAAATGTGACACAGATTCATGCGCGTTATGTTGACGGAACGCTCTCTCAAAAAGTTTAATTAACGCTAGCAAAACACACGTCTAGTGCGGTGACACGCGGTCGTCTAGTCAGGCGAGATAAACAGCAGTGCTAAGTAACACCAGAAATATCGGACACAGGTTTCGCAATTTTTTTTACAATAAAAACGCCTTGTTAGAAAAGACGTGCTACAGCTTATAGGCCTACAGTTTTTTTTGCAGTACTGACTTTCAAGGTCATTTAACATAGTTACTATAGACAACCTACAGGGAGTTGTTATCACTTTGTTCAACGGTACAATCTCCGACCCCCTACGACTTATCGTTTAGCCACAGTACCGCAAGTTTGGCATTTCATAGTGCGTTATGACTCTTCAAGGTCATCCAAGATCAGTGATTCTCGTGTAATCTAAAAATGCTTATGGCACTTTCTATTAGTGACTAATAGTAACTAGGTCACCATCTTCAGTAACCCATAAATGAGTTACTACTCATTTTACCGTCCCACGGAGGGTAGAAGCCTGAGTCGACCTAGCTAGCAGGCTTTGCATCGAGATGGTTTACCAGCTCGCACGCAGTCACCCATCGCAGTACTAACCGGGCCCGGCGTACAGTAACTTCGTTTCATCCGAAACGCGTTATCAGCTACGCCACGCCACCAGCCTGTAGAGTAATTAGTACTCTACGGTGGTTTCGCTTTCGATTTTTGGTAAGTATGGTGTGTGTTGTCGACTCGATTTGCAGTTAATGATGATTGTTGATTATTGATTGATAGGCCTACGAACTTTAATGCAGCACCAGTAGTGAGGATGGCACACGCCTTATTATGAGGCCGTCCTTCCTAGAAGGAGGCCCCATTCTGTATCGATGCTGTCCGTCTGTCTGTCTGTCTGTCCGTCCGTCCGTCCGTCTGTCCCGTGCCTCCACCTAGAGGGAAAACGAAAAGGCTTACGAATACCAAACTTGGTAGGAAGGGTCCCGGGGACACGAGCACCCCGTGGACCAATTTCAAGGTCAAGGGGTCAAGGTCACAGGACACAGTAGTTGTGTCAACGTAAGCCTAATTATCAGAATTTCTAGATGGTGATTGGTTGATTCGCGTATAGAAGTGACATATTTGGCAGATGTCATAAGGAACCCTCGCCGCCTTGCCCCGTGTGACTTCGTTACCATGGCAACGGCCGTTCCCTCTGTCTGTCCATACTCAACTGCAAGGACGGCCATAGCGGGCGGTCCCTCAAAGGCCGCACCCTCTTGTTTGTGAAGTGACTTTGTAAGTATTGTATGGGTTAAATTAAAGAAGATCAGATGTTGCTAGACAGCAGCTGGGCCGAAGCAAATCTCAGCAGCAACTACTGCTAGCTGCTGCATTGCAACAATCAAACATCCTCACAGTATTAAATAAGATTATTTAAAAGGCGCAACTTAACAATAGCCACAATGCGCTGCGCTCTCAACGCCCGAACAAAAATGTCTTTAACTGCCGTTTAAACTGTTCAAAGTTAATGTCAGTTTGTCTCAGATGAGCTGGCAGACTGTTCGACAGCCTCGTAGCCGCTAACACTGTGCACACTGGATATTTATCGGTGTCGAGTGTATGAGTGATAATGTGATGTAAATAACGGCTGTGCTGCTGCACAGTGATTTGTAAAATGTGTTTAAATTGCGCCGAATGGAACAGCTGAAGTTTTCATAAATGGAGAAAAATGCTAAGTGTGTTCTGTTTAAGAAAATTTACTCATATTATTGCAACACCCTCAGTCACGGCTGTTGAGTTGTATTTATTTCACTTAACCCATTGTTAAGCATTTTCAATTGTAATTTTTTAAAGTCCGAAAATGGGCCTAAAATTTTCGGTGTTGGCGGATTTAAGGTAGAAAATATGAAAGGTAAATGTTGAGACGCCCTAAAAAATCAATCTTCACCGAAACACGTTATCCAATAAAAAAAATGCGGCGATACTCCAAAAATGTGTTCTTTAAAGCTTGGCAAGAATAAAAAATAATCTAATAAAACATTATGGTTCACTCCTTTTCCCTGCCGATCTCGCTAAGCCGATTTGTACCATTTTTGGCATGTAGGGTCAGACCGCCGACGTAATCATTTAAATCAAATTTTAAGCCGTTTAATTCAGGAATTTTGGCGCTACGGGTGCCCAAATTTTGTGGTTTCCCATTGACTTTTATAGTCGCCCTTACAACAGTGTTACGCACTACCGTGCTACACTGTAATCAATAATACTCTACCTCGTCTTCACAGACATGCAACAAACGCTTGAACATCATGTATACACAGTGTCTAATGGCTAAGACAATAAATTATTTAAAACGCACTCATTTTTTACGTCCCTTAATTTCAACACACTATTGTTTAAAACGCATATGCTGGAAAAATTGTTACATTACGCTGTGATACTTAGTATCAAATTTTTCATCTTTGCATCATTAATTTGACAGTGGGCACTACGTAGTACTCTCGCTAGGACTTCACTCGGCTGAGAAAACAACTGCAAAGTTGCAATCACCTTACCTGTGACAGACAGTAGAATAATTTTGCGGTTGTTTCGACACTTTTTCCGACTTTTACCCATGTAGATCAGAAAATTACTCTCCTCTGTCAATTTATTGAGCTATCATAAGATCTCCATGCCCTATGACACATCTTGGTTAGCTATTCCACACTGCCTGTTTTCCCAGCCTTCAACATTTCTGCTGCTTTAACACAAATTCCTGGGGCCTTTCCATTAATTTTTTATTTGGCAATGGCTAGAGCCACTTCTGCCCATGTCGGTTTATCACATCTGATGTCATGGTATTCTTCAGCAGATGCCGCAAAAATAATGTTTGGCCGTTGAAAAATAAAAAGATTACTTACTTACTTACTTACTTACTTACTCAGCCGCATTACCCAGAGCACTACTAGATAACAACTAACAGCCGCATTTCATTAGCAGACCACCAGCAGGCACATACAGCTTACAGACACTACATGAATAGTGTCTGAACGACCTGCTGCTATTCATGCCGCAGCTGGATGCGGATACTCATTATCGAGTCGTGTCTTTGTGGCTTTCGTAAGTATAGCCTACTTGTCGTTAAGATCGCATTCAGACGCACCGTCGCTGGAGAGTCGAGATAAAGACCGCATTGACGCTTCGCTGCACGCACAAATGCCAGTGTCACCTTTGTACTGTTTGGCGCTAAGCATTCATATAGACACGATTTATTCAGACACGCTTTAATATTTTTGTTGACGAATAAAAATGTTTGTGTGTACTATGTTTAAAGATGTCTGTTTTTTAGACATGCACTAGATGGCTATTGGATGGGATGGTCCTGCTCTTCTCGTCTTAATGCGAAGTTTATTGCATGGGCTCTAACAGTACAGCCGAACTGCAGAAGGCAATGAAAGAAGAGAAAGAGTAATAAAAGCAAAAAGGTGGGGAGGAGGTGGTGAAAGTGCTGGAAGCAAGCCCGATAAGTGCTGCAAAAAGTGCTAACAAAGTGCAACAATTACATCTCTTATAAGTGCTATAAATTTCAAAAGTTTCAGCACCTTAAAAGTGCTGAAAAAAGTGCTACAACCAGCTCTTAAAAGTGCTGAAACTTTCAGCACTTTTAAAATGCTGCATTCTTCAAGTGTTAGTGTAGCACTTGAAAGTGCTGTCATTTTTTGCAGCACTTTATTTTTTTCAGTGTGAGATTGAAGTTTTGGTGTATCTGAAAACCGATGTCTTCAACGGAGACGAAACAGAGAACCAGTGGGGATTTGGGGGCAAATCCGCCTTAAACTGACGACTCAGCAACAGGCAAAGACTAGTTTAATAATATCATTGGCGGTCGTCAATGGCCATTCAGCCTCTTTCAACCAACCCAAATTAGTAATTTGACTGAAGCTTACGTGACACGCGATAGCAGCGGTCCTGCCACCTTGACAATAAAATAAATGTACAACAATAAAATAATCATGCGTTTTAAAAAAGTACTTAAACGTGAGGTCTCCGTACGGCAGACTCCTTGATTTTAAGAGATCAACACTTAGACTGTTAAAATTGTACGTTTTATGCTAAAAATTTCATACGCAGATTGTCCAAGTCTATTTCCAGCCATTTTGGCTCAATTTACGTCTACAATATGCGTCGCAGCCCAAGATCGTAAAAAATTACTTAAACTTCTATTTTGGGGGTCCAAGGTCATTCAAGGGCATCAATGTTGACACCCCTAACAAAATTTCGTACGCATGTTGTCTTGCTCTGTTTTACGGCATTTCGTCGCAGTTCACTATTGAAATGTGCGTTCTTGCCAAAAAATTACCAAAACCGCTTTTATTAAAGTTCAAAGTCGTTTCAGGTTACCGATGTTGACAAATCTAACAAGTAATTTGAGCAAAGCTCATGAGACGCGCGACAGCCTTAGCAGTTCCTATTCGCAGGTTGTCTAGATTTAACTCTATCCATTTTGACGCAATTCACTCTTGAAATCTACGCCGCAGCCACAAATTGGAAAAAAACACTAAAACCCCTATTTTTGAAATTCAAGGTCATTCAAGGTCATCGATGTTTACACCAATAAAAAGCTAGGCACTGTATTGCTTGTTATGATAAGAAGCATGTCTCTGCCTATCTGCAACAGTGTTCACGCTACATGAGATAATTGCGGTAAAATAACCACTTTTTAGAAGGGTAGCTGTTTTGACGCCCGCCTGTCCCGGCCTCCTTAAACCTAGCGGGTCGGGACTTGAACTACTAACATCTACGTTAAATGCTGAAAATTTCCTATGCAGGTTGTCTTGGTCTATCTCCAGCCATTTTGTCGCAATTCAGTGTTGAAATGTGCGCTGCATCCAAAAATTGCGAAAAATTCACTAAAAACCTCTTTTTGAGGGGTTCAAGGTCGTTCGAAATCATTGATGTTGATAAATCCAAAAAACCTGTCACCATTGCTTGTTAAAATAAGCAACATGTATGTATTTATCTGCAACCGTTTTCACATTATTCGAGCCAATAGCGGCAAAATGATGTCTTTTTTATGGGGTACCCCTCCTCGACGTCCTCGTTTGAGAGGAACCCCTGCACCCAGTGGCACGAAATTTTGTCACGATAAATTACAGACAGTGGGCAGCCCACAGTGAAGATTTAGTGATCCTAGCTTGCGCCATTTTAATACAGATTACGAGTGTGACAGACAGACATACGGACAGACAGACAGACGGACAAACGCCCAGACGATGGCTAAGACGCGCGAAGCATTCTGCTGTCGCGCGTAAAAAGCCCGTCACCAGTGCTTGTCATTATAAGCAAGAAATATAGCCGTTGGAAAACGCACATTTTTCTACCCATCGTCCATTTAATCCCCAATTTAAATATGTGCTCCTTGGAGTAGATTGCTGAAGTTTTGCACCCCCGAGTGTAATACCCACGGCTAATTACGCGAATAAAAATTTTTCTAAACCCTTACCCGTTAGCCACAGTTCATCCATTACAGACGAATAGACGTATAGACAAACTGACGACAACTCATGCCAATAGCTCGACCTTTACTAAAGTACGGTCGGCTAAAACTAGTAGTGACTAAGCTTATAGAGGTGTGCGAAAATTCGGAGAAGTCTTGCCGTGTAACGTAAAGACCATACAAGCAACAGATCTGAACTGAAACGATACCAACTAAATTAAAATAAACTGAAATTATAGCCGCAGCGGTGCGGCTTTGATTTCAGTTTATTTCGTTTTGGTTTAGTTTTTTTTCGCTTTGTACGCTTCTTTACACATTACAGCACTCTAAAGACACATAGGCCTAAAGTAAACACAGTTTGATTTTCATTCTCGTCCCACTTCCATTACGACAACAATAGGTTACGGTATGAAATATGTGAATAAACACATCCATAACCCCACCGAGGTCAGCTACCTTGACATGGTGGGGGGGCTTTGCTCCGATGACCCGAAATATTTCTACAATCTAGAGGATAGGAGCGTACTAAGAGCTGACCAAATACGTGAGAACATTTACTACACGTTACCAGTGCTTTTGTGCTGGTTTCGGCTTTACAGCCGACTACGGCTTTATAGCCGTTACTTGTAACCTGTGGTTACTTTTGGGGACGCGCATTGGGCCGAACTGAT
>Ga0209367_1011261_pt1 | contig 11885 bp, 6 predicted proteins | sample WorMetLIZISLAND2_FD_187412 | JGI IMG/M metagenome (GOLD analysis project Ga0209367, IMG submission 187412) | Marine gutless worms symbiont microbial communities from Max Planck institute for Marine Microbiology, Germany - Olavius geniculatus... ... | reverse complement strand
CCCTTATAGGCTCGCGCTCCACGTGCTCGCCATGGCCCCCCTTGATTGCGGCGGGCCAGCTAGTGGAAAAATTGACTAGGTGGCCCGCGGTGTCAAAAAGGTTGGACAGCACTGGCCTACATCAAAGACACCGGACGTAAAATCGTCCAGAAAATGACGCGCATATCTCACGCATACACATCTGTTTACGGCTAGCGGATCACGCACGTGTCGGGCGGCACCGACGTCCAGGGTGGTATTTTTGAATGTCTCCATAGTGGTAAATTCCAATAAGGGGTCTGTGAAATCACATTGGAATGGTAATTTCTTGGTGGTAATTCCACGAAAATCGAAAAAAAGCCATAATATGGTTTTGATGCGATTGAGAACGAAAGAGCGAAAAAATTACAAACGCTTCTATGCATCTAAGTGCTTTACAAAACGACACAAGTAAGGCTAAACCGCTTTGTGCTCGCTGGGCAGTGAGAGAGAACTATTTTGACCATCCCACCCGGGGACACAAAACTTGTTTTCAACTAGGGGGATCTAAAGTTCTAATGAGAAGAACACGTTCACCCGTCACCCCACAAAAAACCACCCTGCCGACGCCCACCACACACTAAGCTCATTAACCGCTGTTAGGCCCAGTTCACTACGGGCGCCTGCGACCCTCGGCAACCAGACTGTCGGCCGCATACGTGTACTGCTGACATTTCTGCTGGTTTGTTCGATTTTTATTCTCCGGACTGACAATGCCAAGGACACACATACCCTTACGCACACACAATACTACACGCGCAGACAATGAACGAATATAATACTCGCGTGTCTGATTAGCTACAGTTAACACTGGCATTGTCTGTTGTTACAATCTCTCTGTACAACGACGGACCCCTCACATCACGATTTCCGTACTTGTAGCAACGACGTCGTGCGTCAAGAAAGTGGGCGGCAAAAAGTTGCAATATTCCGACGGAAAATAGTTGCAACTTCGAGTTGCAAACTCAAATTGCAAATTGCAAATTCCGTTTTGCTCACAAATTTTTCCCCCCAAAACAGAATTTTCCTTTCGTGTGTTTTTGAAGAAAAACTTTTCAAGCATGTTACAATTATTGGGTCAATTGTCCGCTGCCCCACGCCGGGCCGCCACTGCTCCGTAGACTAAACACAAAGGACATTTCGTCTTGTTTTGAACAATTGACGGAAAATTACTACAGCGTCTCGAAACTATTTTAACAAGAAGCCCAGCAGCTGTCGATAGGGAAGACGCGCTACAGCCCTTACAGTTTTTGTTGCAGTACTGACTTTCAAGGTCATTCAAGGTCGATGATTTTCACCTCATCTGAAAAGGCGTATGCGATTTTGCGATTAATGATCAATAGCAACCTAGATTCTATCTCGCACCGTTTAGCCACAGTACATCCGTTAGGCCTGCGGACATACCCACGGACAGACACATCGTGCTGTAGATGCGCTGTACAGCATAGCTGTAACGCGTCAATGAAAAATCTCGTGTTCATCTCAGTAAAAAGCTAAACAATTGCTAGCAATAACAGTAGCCGCATTAACGGTAATAATCGTACTAGTACACTGCTACAAAAAAGTCATGTGTACTACCACAACTTTCCCATAAATGCAGTCCATGCATGTAACCCAAATTTGCGAGGTTGACCCGATACAAAATTTTTTTTCCGCCGGGCCTGTTTAGCGAAAAACGTATAACTATAGACGCTTAGTAATTTTCGTGGACTGATGATCGGTAGGATATATATCATATATATCTACATAATTTATACACTGTAATCAGTAGTAAAAGCACGTACATGAGCAGATACGTTGATTACCACACGATAACGATACGCATACGGTATACAAGAAGCTCAACTATTGTAGATACATGTAAGTAGTGCAAAGCCTCAGAAGCAGGCCAGTAGTTGGATGTATCCAAAAAAATTAACTCCAACCTTGGGGCTCAAAAGCAGCCACATCAATCCATCTTTGGTCTGGAGAACACTGCAAGATCCTCCCCCAGGAGAGTCCGGGACTAAGTTCCAGCCGCAATTTAACGCATTTCCAGCTCGAAAATCACACCTGGTGGTGACATTTCTCGTTATTTGTATGCAATTTTCCTGGTTCCGCCTGACGATCCAACTAACTGACACCGATTCGTTAGGGGCCTGAGAAGTATATGTTCACTAATACGAACAACATTACGCTAAAACGTAAAGGCGCGTACAAAGCGACGTAATTGAACCGAACTGAACTGACGTGGTTTAGTTTCTGACGAACTGACCAATGAGCTAGCAGTAATGCATTACAGTAGGCACCGTCTAACGGCGTTGGTAGTATAAATTGACGACGTGTCAGCCAATGACCAATGAGCTCGCCCTGCACTGTCAGTTCAGTTCAGTTCAGTTACTTCGCTCTGTACGCGCCTTAACATGTACTCAGTCTGTCGTCACGTGTTTCACGTTAAACGCACTCGTCTCGTTTTTCTATCTTGACCTTGAATGACTGAATAGACAGCTTAAATCATACTCATAATAAACTTCTATTAGTGCACTGCTTATTCTCATGCTAGAATTTCAAACTAGGCCTAAGCAAAATGAGGACAACAGCGAGCTATAATGCAGCCTTATACAGCCTTGAGAATGGGTTATACTTACACACACTTAGCTTGCACTGCTAAAGTTTTCACAGTTTTAGGCTGCAGTCGTGCGTCATAAAGCCCAAAACTCTATTACGCCGACTTTCGCCGAAACTTCCGCGCAGGGAAAGTCGTGGACACAAAATCATGAAAGTTGCGGACACAAACCATCTCGACATGTTGTGACAAAGTCGGTGACAAGTTTGCGACAAATCCGTTTGTGTCGCTCTAATGGAATTTCGCCCGTTACAATGCACAGGAAAAGTCGGCGACAAAGTCGGGAACTTTGTCGCAAAGTTGGCGTAATGGAATTTGGGCTTTAAGCAAACTACGGTGTAGTCAGAGCTATAAGAGTGCGGTGTAAGTACGATATACCACACTGCCTGGAGTGGTATAGGCTACTGTGCTATCAATAAATTCGACCACTAGCAACTTCCTGTGTCGCGGTCACTGCCTAGAGAATGTGTTGATTGCCGGCACTGTCGCGGTGGTGGCTGGCCGAGTAATTGAAGAGCGCGCTATCAGCGGCAGAATCACAGCGCGTCCGTCTTGGCTCAGCTCGCCGCCTCATCTCACAGTACGGACAGAACAGCGACAGGAACTGACGGCGGAAGCGGCGTCCGAAGAAGTAGTACGGTATGATGTTGACCGAAGAGTTGAGTAGGACCAAGAAGTTGGCGGATTCGTTGAGAGCGTACAGCGGGAGATCGGTGAACGCGCGCGAAGGATCGTCGGCGAACGCCCAGATGGTACGGGAGACGAGGGCCGGAAACTGGCAGACGATAAAGATGATAACGACACCGATTAACATCACCGTGGTGTCAATTCTCCTCGATACCGGGGACGGAGACCGCGGCAAAGTGGTCGACGTGCTGCCCCCGAGTCCTTCCAGCTGGTAGTCAGACGAAGAACCGTCGTCGTGACTACTGGGCCGAGTCCTCGTAGTGGTGGTCAAACTTCGGCGCAGTCGTTCCAGCTGGTAGGAGAAACCGCTTCGGATCTTTCCTGCGGCAGAACGTCCGGTAGACACGTCTCTTTCCAAGTGGTAGTTGGATGAACTGTTTGGAATCATCCTGGCAGTGGAAAGATCTCTTTCCAGCTGGTAGGCGAAGGAACTGTTGAAAATTATTCTTGCCGTAGAGCTTTTGGTTGATATGTCTTTTTCCAGCTGAAAGCTGGAACTGTTTGGAATCGTCCTCGTGGCAGAACTCTTAGCAGAAAAGTCCCTTTCTAGCTGGTAAGCGGAAGAACTGTTTGGGGTCATTTTTGCAGCAGAACTCCCAAACGAAGAGTCTTTTTCCAGGTGGCAGTCGGAACTGTTTGGAATTATCCTTATGGTAGACACATCTCTTTTCAGCTGGCAAGCGGAAGAACTGTTGCGAGTCATCTTTGTCACAGAACTCCTGGCAGAAGCCTCGTCTTCCAGCTGGTAGTTGGAACTGTTTGAAATCATCCGGGCGGTAGAAATGTTTCTTTCCAGCTGGTAGGAGGGGGCGTTGGCGACGAGGTCTGGTGCGTTGCTGCGCAGGTTTGGCGGCTGGAGGTCGCGACTGCGTTTACGCGAGAGTCGGACGGCATTGACGAGAAACGCGTTGAGTACAACCAGTGTCACGAACGGCACGCCGAACACGAACACGATATACAACCTACATATCAATGCATACCCACATACATGCACACCTATATGCAAACATGCACGTTTATTGATTTGGCAGCCAATGTGGCTGGATTAGGTGTACAATATCCATGAAATGTAGCAAATGGCAGCCGACTGTCAACTGGTCTCCGACAGAGGTCTTCCTCAGTTGCGTTCTGCCAACTCAATGACATGTGTCGTCAGACGGCCCTACAGCAGCTATGAAAACAGATATTTTGCTCCTGCAGGTCTGTGGAAAAAGCTTGCAGTTCATCTGAGACAAACTGGCATTAGCTTTTGGTGAAGAGTTTAAGCGGCTGCTAAAGACATTTTTGCTTGAGTGTTGAGATCTCGGCGCCTTGTGACTAACTGTTAATCTGCGCTTTTTAAACCACCTCACTTACTTACTTAATTAACTGATAATAATTATAGAATAGCAGTGTACAATAAAAATGGTATATTAAAAATTTAACCACACAAATACCACTGGAAATTTTCAATGCGATATAATCTTTATGGATTAAATAAACGAGCTTAAAAATTTGTTAGTATTTGCTTTGCGGTTTCTCCAAAAATCTAGCTTTTCTAAGTTTTGCAGTATTGTTCTTGTCTCGTTTCTTTAGCAGTCAGACACAAAATGCCGGGTGAAAATGCCACACCACGACTGCGGAGCGTGTCATCAGCGATAGTTAACCCCATTTTATATTATGCCGTCTTCCAACAAATCAAAGTGGTTGATTTATGGGACACCGTGCTATGCACCGGTTGATGCCATTTTTTACAAAATAATATTTTACAAGGTAGTGTAGCGACACCTTTTAGTTGTGGTAGGAAGTTGAGTGACAGCTTTGTGGCAAATTTTCTTCCGAGTCTATGGGTGAAGGACTTTGAAAAATCGGTCACACTTTGGGAAAGATATGATAGACAATGCAAGACTTTGTTTTTTTCTGGATTACAGAGTACATTCATGGCCAATTATCATTGAGCGAACTAGTTGACAAACTAGTTGGTAACCCAAAAGTTGGCAACAAGTTGGCAAACTTTATAGGGTTGGCAAAAAATTCGCCAACTTTTTACCATCGTTTTTTTTGGTTACCACCAAATTACAAACTGGTTCGTTCTACATAGAGCGAACCAGTCGAACAAAAACAGCAAAAAGAATAAAAGTTGGCCAACTAGTTTGTCGCCAATTTCCATTACGGTGAATTACGGTGAACTAGTTCACCAAATAGTTGCTAATCCAAACGTTGGCAACTAAGGGTGGGCCAAAAAACCGCACCGGCGGACTTGTATGAGCGTTGATAACTTTGCAACGCTTACCGATAGAAAGGCGTGTGATATGTTGGTCCGGTTTTTCGGTTCACCCTGTATTTAGCGAATTTTTTCGCAAACTTGTTGGCAAAAAGGTTGCCTAATGAAAATTGGCCGTTACACGAGCCAGCGAAAAAGACTTCCTACCAGGAGTGATAGAGCTGTTTGAAAACGCGACTCTTGCCGAACGGCGTTAGATCGCTGCCGACGACCGCCACGTCCTCGGCCACCATTTTGACCACAGTGTGGTACTCGAAGAACTTGGGCAGGTTGAACGCAATGCTGGATGCCACCAGGGCGGCTATGACTCGCCTGGCACGGCTGACCGTGCAGAACGGCTCCGACTTGAACGGGTGACAGATCATGATGTAGCGGTCGACTGTGAACGCCAACGTCAGCCACACCGAACTCACCTGCAGTAATAACGAAGCCAAAGTAATCTGACAAATGGCGGAATTGCCGTGGCGAGTCCCTTCCGATTCATACATTCATATTTATTAGTTTTTCATTAAAAAACAAACAAACCGCTGTTATACTATAATTCGATTAAATAAAACTGTCAATGCGCAGAAACATTTATGTAACGGTATCGTTATAACGTTTTACTCTTTGAGAACGATCAATCACAAAGTTGGTAGGTTAGTTGTAATGAATGTCGAACATTTCCGAAAGTTTTCGAACTTCGTTAGTTTAGTTAACTATTCAAACTTCACAAAATATCACAACTGATGTTAACCTGAAGTGTGATGGCAGCCGGGTGGAGGTAAGGAAACACGTACGAATGGAAGTGGCCGTCGTTAATCGGAAGCCAACTTGACGTATCCGCCTCTGGGCGTCTGGTGTCCTATACAGCATCAAAACAGCGAAAAACGTTATGCCTATTGGCAGGTTTCCCACTTTTTACTGACAGAAAAAATTTATGATTTTACCAGGACTTTCCACGACCCCCAGAAACATATTTCCAGGACTTTTTCGCAGCACATAAATGTTTGAATATAACGAAAAAACATCATTTACTTACAATATTCTGAGTAGGCCTAAAATGACGACATTAGCTATTATCAAAAATCAAACAAACTTATAAATACACAAACTGGGTGATATATTACTGCTGCTTGTTTTTTATTTGAGCTGATGAAAAATGCGTGATTTTCAAGGATGTTTTTCCAGGACTTTGAGCTTTAATTTCCAACTTTTCGGGTCCGGAAATTTTCAAGAAAAATATCCAGGACTTTCCGGGAGACGTTGGAACCTTGATTTGTATTTCATGTTATTTTACGTTGTCAATACTGTTAGCGGAAATTCCTTTTTGCAGCGCAAGCGATTACGCCCGTAGGCCCGTAGTTACGCATTGGTCGTGCCACATGCATAAATCTCTCGACGGTTCTAGACGCCATTTGTGACAAATATACTTCCGGAGTCCAAATAACACACTGGGTTAAACGGAATAAATAAAAAAAGATTATGTGGTACGAACTTTGAGTCAAAACATGCAACTGCAAAAAAGACACATCATTTTAATGACTTCATTCTTGGCGAAGGCTTGAACCCATGAACATCATTAGCTCATGCCCATCAGCTGCCACTTCCGAGACAGCGAAGCGCTTTTGGTTACCAGTCTGACTCAGGTAAGCAACACTATATCGAGTACAGTACCTCATTAAAATTACGTTGTTCTTTATGAGTTGTGGTCATGCACAAAACATTTGAATAATTACCGTAAACTAAGCTACTGATTCGCAAAATCGTATAAGTAAGTAAGTAAGTGAACTGTTTATTACACACATGGTCACAATAAATCACATCACAACAACACGAAAAAATGCGAGACAGTGAAACAATACAAAACACGAACGAACGCAACAGAACAGTACGACGTAACATAAGCTAAATACAGATGAGTTCATATCTTTGACCCGTTTTGGACTACGAATATGATTGACAAACAGCCAGAGACAGACAGACAGACGGGCTATAAATATGACAGCGGTAACGGCTTGACGTTCTATGAAGCGCAGTAAAAAGTGAAAAATGTTTGCGGTTCCGGAGGAACAAGGCGGCGAGACAGAGTCAAGCCGTGACGCTGTGGCACGTAAACTGCGTCGGGCACCATCACCGGAAGTACGTAGTCAGTCAACAACGAGTAGTCGGCGATGTGTCGACAGTAAACACTATTTACAGTTGTAGGCCTAGTGTTGCACGGTGCGGGCAAATGTCTGCTGATCATACTAAAAAGTTTGCAGATTGAATAAATAAATGAATGAACAAAAATACAGCAATATTAAAGTAATCAGGCTTGCACAATGTATGTTTGGTTTTGCGCTACCTAAGTTGCCGATTGAAAAACGTAGCAATAAATTTTATACGGGCAATAGTTGTTGCCAAACAACTCAGTGTTTTAGTTATTTAATTTAACACTTTATGTCTTTTTTCATAGTGTGTTTGCACGTATTTTTATGATGCCTGTTGTAATTGCTACAATTTGTGGTGAATAAAAATGCGTAAATTTATAAAGTGCACAATTCCATAGCTTCAGAGAAGCTGACGATCGCTGATTACAGAGAACACCGTCAAATACTTTTTGTCTGTCCGAGAAATTAATCTCAAAGCATGCACGCCAATAATCTTCAAAAAACATTATTTATTCAATCTCTACCTTGAGACTGAACCCGGGCCCTGTGTCACCGGCTGATAACGGTTGCAGCCTTAACGCGCGCACTGTGCCAATGAGCCCTTGCACAGACGAGCCAGTTTGGTGTATAGCTCTTTGTGGAAAACTCATCGGAAAGCTACAAAGCGTCGCCTGCCATATGGAATCAAGCAGTGTTACATGGAACCCGATGCAGGTAAACGCGCCCCGAATTAACTACGACCAAGCAGGCCAGTACTCGATTTACCTACCCCAGAGGGATGGAAGGCTGAGTTGGCCTTGGTGGTTGGTTATATACCGAGATGGTTTACATGTCAGCAGACAGTCACCCATCCAGGTAGTAACCACTGGATAGTGACCCGAGCTCACGAGCTTTCGATTGTAGTTTTAGCGTCCTAACCGTTATGTGCCATCAAGACTATAGTGATTCCAAGGAACGCGTTTTTAATCACGTACTCTATCGCAAGTTAACAGAGTCTTGAAACCGTCGCTTCACAAACAGCGATATACCGCGTTCACATCGATCGGTATATACCGTGCAGCACTACAGCCATGGCACTAGGCCTATGTCATAATGCACCAGGAACTGAAAGTCGCTGTTCAGCAAAGACGCCGTCGTGGACCGTTCACGTCTCACGTCCGGCGGTTTGATTTAGTGAAGCGCCTTCATCAAATATTTATTACCTCCGCCAAGGAGGTTATGTTTTGCCAGACTTGTTTGTCTGTTTGTCTGTCTGTGTGTCTGTAAGATAACTCAAAACGTTATGTACGGATCTTTCTGAAATTTTCTGGGAATGTCGGGAATGGCAAAAACTACCATTGATTCAATTTTGAAGATGATGCGGAAATAATCCTGGATTCTGGATCACTTTAAAATTTTTGTTACCATTGCTTTCAATGGCGCATAAAGGAAACCGCAGCCAAACCAAAGATGGTGCTGCCACCTAGCGAACAACACGGCCTTGGCGGAGGTGTGCGGGCTCTGACTGCTTTCTAGTTTTACTGTGTATTTTAGAACTATACTCAAGTGCTTCAGAGAGGCTCGTTTTCACGTAGGCATGCTAGAATTTTGAATTCGAACGTTATTAACTTTGACTTACGTACGATAGGTTGAATTGTGCTATTAAAAACTACGTGAAAGCCGCGGCGATAATATTACTCAAAGTAGCGTAGAAAAGCTTTGTGTGATCCAATAAGCTAGCTAGCATTTTTGTCATCATTAAATCAAGCCACTGATGAATTTGCTAAAATTCTTTTACCGGCAGATTCAGCCGTTAGTTTGTTATGAAGAATTAGAGGACTTATTATGAAAGCTTTCATCATAGATCAAACGCGTCATCGCTGTACTATACCTGTTGTAAAATATTAATGACATCTTTTTTATTATTTATATCCATGGCTAGGTTTACATTACCATTACCTGGTAAAATGTCAATATTAACTTTTCAATACTATATTCAAAACATATTGTGGCAATTAAAGCTTTTGCTTTTACGCCCGTCGTCAACAAGTAACAAGTAAGAATTTAAAGTCTTGTTGAGGATTACTGAAGTGTGACAGTGCAAATCGGCCAATATTCGACAAAATTAACCTGTAGTTATGGGCTTCAATGCATGACTTAGCCTATTATAGGTTGGTCCACCAGGCTGCACACCTTTATTGCAGCAAAGACTGAACCAATGGGCCTAATTGTTATTATTATTTATTACATCAAATAAAAGAGCAACGCAATAAAATACATGAAGCGATAAAATATATTGCTTTGCCGCCCTGTTCGACGTGATGGAATAAATGCATATACAAAACATGGCAACGGTAAGCGCAGTTTTCTGTCTGGTGGGCTGTTCCTGGCATATTAGGCCTACTGCTTTATTGTTCGTTATAACGTGGTCTAACTGCTTCGGCGAATTAAATGACGATAAAATACGCAGATAAAAAGTAATGAAACGTATAACGTTGCACCTGGCGATCTAAAATAAAGTAAACCACTGCAGCTAATGACATCGTGACATGGACAATAAGACCCGACAGGCTACAAGCGTACAGTCTAGGTCAAACGGTCGACAGCCTGTTATGCAGATCTGATTTGCATTCGCTGGTCGTTAATCAACAGGACAAACCGTTGCAAGGGCTTCCCCACGAAGACATCGTGATATCATTTTTACGCGCGAAAGCAGCTACTGTTCAGCGCGTCTTAGCCATCGCAGTTCTGTCTGTCCGTCCGTCCGCCTGTCACATGGGTGGATCAGTCAAAAACGGTTTAAGGTTTTCACCGTCCGCTGCATGGAAGACTCTAGTGTCAGGAACCGTAAAGCTTTTCCATAAGAGGGAGTGGGCAAAATTTGCGATTTTTGGCCAATAAGTCGCTGTATCTCAGTAACGGTGCGAGATAGGGCCTAGGTTACTATTAATTACTAATAAAAAATCGTACGCTGGCTCTCGATTGGCGTTGAATTCAATGACCTTAAATGACCCTGAACGCCAAAATAGGGGGTTTTATGGATTTTTTGGCGATAGTCTATATCATTTACAAGATGGCGCCACGAAACAATCGCTATGCGATCCAAATAGAGAATTTGGTATTTATATATTAACTTGGCGTGAACACCCCAATTTTTAGCTAAACCACTGAACCGAAACTGCTATAAGCTTTCGCGCGTTTCGTGCGCACTAGCTCAAATTTCTTGTTACTATAACCTACCATAGACTGTTACTGTGTGGCTTTTGTAATAAACTGCAATACGCGTCTAGCTTTTGGATCGTCCCGAAGAGGTTCTAACTCAAACAAGAAGTCTCAGCTAATGCTCAAAAAACGCGCGACGCAGATTGTTTTGGTCTACCTGCATTAATTTCAGCCACAATATGCTCTTTACGTGCGCGTCACAACAAGCAGTCGCAAAAACTCAGTAAATATTCACTAAAACTCCCTATTTTTGGATGTCAAGATCGTTCAAGGTCACCGATGTTGGTACTTTCGGAAAGATTGTCAGCATTCGTGCCAGATGAAAAAGACGCAAGAAAAACGAAAATTGGTGCGAACGTTTCCCACGCCAGACAAATTGAAGTTCAAAGGCACAAGCTCAACGCTAGGGTAAACGTTAGGGTTGAGGTTGCGAGCTCTATGCGGACGGCCACGCGATATGTCGGCACTGGGCCGACATGTTGTAGTCAATGGTCTGCTGCAATAGGCCTGTGTGTAATAGCCTACAGTCTATATTAGACACACGTGTATAATGCATCGCCTGCGTTTCATCACGGTCATGCAGGAGTGTATTAGTAGGTGTAACGAGACATATTAATGCACTACACTCTATAGGCTACCGTGTTAAAATGTGCTTATTACCTCCGCCAAGGAGGTAATGTTTTTGCCAGACTTTGCTTGTTTGTCTGTTTGTCTGTGTGTTAGCAAGATAACTCAAACAGTTATGGACGGATTTTTCTGAGATTTTGAGCGTATGTCGGGAATGGCACAATCTACCAGTGACTCAATTTTGGGGGTGATCCGGAAGGAATCCTGGTATCTGGATCACTTTGTAATTTTCGTTACCATTGCTTTCAATGGGGCATAAGGGAAACCGCTGCAAAACCGAAGATGGTGCTGCCACCTAGCGAACAACATTGCCTTGGCGGAGGTGTGCGGGCTCTGACTGCTTTCTAGTTTT
>Ga0209367_1011260_pt1 | contig 11888 bp, 12 predicted proteins | sample WorMetLIZISLAND2_FD_187412 | JGI IMG/M metagenome (GOLD analysis project Ga0209367, IMG submission 187412) | Marine gutless worms symbiont microbial communities from Max Planck institute for Marine Microbiology, Germany - Olavius geniculatus... ... | reverse complement strand
GCCAAAGAAAACCCGGGGAAGAAAAGTTGCACGATTTAATAAATTTAGACGAATTTTAGCGAAAATAAAATAAATGTAATAAATTTAGACAACATTTAACAGAAATAAAATAAAATGATTTAAATAATTAATATTAGCCAGGAATCCCATACCGTTTCCCGCCAAAGTGGAATTCGCCCCGAATTCAAAAGAATGGGGTAAGGTAGGGTAGAGTGGGAGAAATTTAAAGTAATTTGGGGGTAAATTTGAATTACGGTAACAGTTGAAGAAATATCAAAAGTGCAGCTGGCGTCTGGTCTACACAACTTAAAACTAGCAGTAGTTCAATGCAAACGCGCGAGTCCGAGAGTGTTCGACGGAAACGAACGCAACTTAGGGCGCCTCGACCAAACAAAATAAAGGCGCTGCTCAAAAGAAAAGAATTTAATACGGACAGACGGTCCAAACTACCAAACTCTAAACTCTTAACGTAGGCAATATCAAATAACATCAATGCTATCATCAATCAAAGCCAATACAGGCCATAACTACTCAGTATACATGTCAGCATCAAATTAAATCAACGCAGTATCTATCCATTACTTGCTCAAAACATTTTAAATGAAATATGAGAAAGCCATACAAAGCTATGCAAAATAGACAGATGAAAGAGCAGCTATCATCAGTATTGACAACAGGTCGGGCGCAAAAAGAAGGTACATTGGGTACACGATAAATGCGGTTAAATGCAATTATATGTGATTAAATGCAAATAAATGCAAATACCAAAATTCGGGACAACGACTACAAAGTCCCGGTAGACGCAATTTTGGTGGCCGTAGCCTGTACATGCTAAACAAATTGTCAGTTAGCAAAAGGGCAAGGAGCTAACGGTACGGCGAACGAAACGGTGCTGGAACGAAAGTATGTAGTGGTCCATGCCAGATCTCCAGAGGACGACTAGGACGGAATGTCATGTGTGAACTTGGCGTAAATGAATAGAGTATCAGATGAAATAAAGTCCAGATGTAGTCAGTAATCAGACGACAATGTAATCCAGAGATAGATAATATATTTGCCAACCTCGTGGCGCCAAAGAAGCTAATTGCTTTTGCCAACCTTGTGGCTCCAAGGAATATAATATCTTTGCCAACCATGTGGCTCCAAAGATGATAATATCTGTCGCCAACCATGTGGCTCTAAGGCATATAATAGCTTTTGCCAACCATGTGGCTCGTGACGACATAGTTGGTATAAAGATAATATCTTTGGCCAACCGTGTGGCTCTATACACCAGCATTCATGATACACAAGGCGGCGTCAGATGTAGTAATCGTCGAGCCGCCGAGGACATCCAAAATGGAATGTTAATTGTTGAAGTTCGCTTGAGCAAGGCAACCAGAAATGAAGTAGCAGGTGTGGAACGCCAGTCCGGAAATGTCAATGAACGACCAGATGACGTTGAAGTCCGGATGAAGTCAGCAATTAGATGACGATGTAGTGGTCGTCAATGTCAGACACGCCACTCCTCTCGCCGACATGAACAGGTACACAGAACAACGTCAGAGTGCGTCCAGGTGCGATGGGTCCCTCCCCAATTTGTGATGGGGTAGGAAGAAATAAAACGAAATAAAACCAAAACAAAGTAACCAAAACATGCAAGATTACCAAGGTGTTATTAATCAATCGAGTATATTAATCAATCATCAAAGTTAACCCCTTATGAAAACTGAACGGGTCAAACAAATGTCAAATGAAATGTGACCTCCGGGGTTTGATCAAATATCAATAGTATGACATGTTATAAAAGATAATAAAGGTTCTTAGCCTTCGGCTAAGTGTAATTACGTATAATGCACTGGCACTTTTATTCGCCCTGCGCGCTGCGCGCTTGCATGAGCCAACGCTCATAAACTGGTAATAACGATGTTTGGGTTGATGCACGCAGGGGCGGGCGTTGCTCTGGAGGAATGCTAGAGACATCCGTACGCTGGTCAAAATGGATAGGAGTCGACCCGGAACGCAGTACATTCTGCTCGCCAGAAAAAGTCATGGGCGAATTTGGCGGTGCACGGAAGTATGGAGAATTTGTCACATGGGCACTGTAGTGGCACTCAAGAAGAGTGAGAGAAGTAAACGTTTTACCACATGGATTACATCGAACAAGGAAACTATCATGATCAGCGTGTGGCGCGGGCACGAAACCGAAATCATGCCAATTGTATTCGGTTGCACGGCAAACAAGACAGATATAGTCCACAGTAACCGAAGCACGTGCCATATCTAAGCAAGCAAGCAACAGCAAGCACAACTATAAAGTTTAACGATTAATACACAACAGTAGTTAAGCATACAATATTACACTAGCATGACATTAATAAATGCCTACTCTATTGACAGAAAAGATGAAAACAAATAAAAGCAAATACTACGATTAAAAGTTACTTTGCCTTTCAGAGGTTCAGTGCTAATATTTACAAACACGGGGCAGTAGCCCAAACAAGGAAAGTCTAGAGAGTGTAACGGGCAGGCGTGCGTATTGCCCGGCCGGTTCTAAACCTAGTGACAGACAGTGAGCTAGTGGGGGAGCTAGTAGTTGCATTCCCACTTGAAAGAAGAAGTGATGTGGACTGCGGTTCTGTCGGTGTAACCGATTCGGCTTCGACAGCACATGGCGACAAGCGGTCCACGTGTACGCGTTGTAGCTTATGGGTGATGTCGCAGCGCACTAACGCCGTTATTGGCGTCAGAAACACTAAGATAGTGAACGGCCCTACCCACTGATTAAATAACTTGCGGTGCCGCTGACGAACGAGTGGCCGTGGCCAGTAGAGCCACATTTTTTGGCCTACATGATAGGGCACCGGCTTTACGCGCGCATCGAAATAACGCTTTTCTGTTACGGCGTATGCGTGAAGGTGCTCGCGCGCGAGAGCGTGCGCTGAACGCAAATTATCGATATGCCTTTCGACAAACGGCACGGTGACGGCAGTGGGGTCGTCCGGTGGCGCGGCGATGAGAATGCATGGGAGCATCGTCTCCCGGCCAAGCATGGCCATGTTCGGCGTCACGCCGGTCGCTTTGTGCTGCGTCGCACGATAGGCAGACAGAACGGTGGAAAGCTTAAAGGGCCAACCCGTGGGATCTCCCTCGCACGTGACGCGGAGCATTTGCAGGAGTGTGCGATTCGCACGTTCGGTGAGGCCATCGGACCGGGGGTGGAAAGGAGTGGTGCGGGACTTGCTTACTCCTGTTAAGGCGCACATTTCCTTGAACAACGCCGATTCGAAATTTCGCCTCTGGTCCGTATGGATTTGTAACGGATATCCGAAGCGGCTGAAGAAGCCGTCGTATACCGCGCGCATACACGTGCTAACTTCCTGGTCGGAGAACGCATACGCTTCGAACCACTTGGTGAAGTGGCCACAGACGACCAGGATATACTTGGAATTATCGGCGGCGACTGGAAGGCCGGACAAAATGTCCATTGTCACAAAGTCCATCGGGGCCCCTGCTACGATGTTCCGCATATGACCGTGGGGTCGTAAGGGAGCCCCCTTTGCCCGAGCACACTGTGCACACTGCCGGCACCACTGACGTACATCGCGGTTAAGGCCCATCCAGTAGTAATGGGTCTTGAGCTGTATAATATTACGTGCGGCGCCTAAGTGGGCTGCAGAAGGGCCGGCATGCGTTAAATCGAACAGTCGCCTACGTAACTACGTCGGAACCACTAACTGTAACTGCTCGTCAGTTTGTCGTACTAATACGTCATTTACCAGTCGAACCTCGGGTCGATGAGACAAAAGCATCTTGCTTTCGTATGGAAACACACGTATTTCGTCCGGTGACGAGTCCGTGTTCTCGGAGAGAACAGCATAAGCGGGCCCTATGTCCGAGTCTTCTGTCTGCATGGCAGCTACGTCGCTAAAAGTGAACTCGGAAAGGAAACGAAACGCGCGAACCGACAGCGGTTCTAATATCTCCTCGACTCGTTCGCATTCATCGATCCAGACACTCGGCATCTTCTTGTCGTAGCACTGCTTGCAGCTGTGCCTGGATTGTGCGTCAGCATTCGATTGTAGTCTACCGGAACGGTGCTGGATTTCAATGTCGAACTCTGCCATCGTCTCGATCCAGCGAGCCATGATGCCGGTCGGATTCTTATACATCCGAAGCCAGAGCAAGCTGTGGTGGTCCGTTCGAAGGATGACCTTCGCTCCAGCAAGTAGTGGCGGAAGTGCTGTAAGGACTTCACCACGGCAAGCATCTCGCGTCTAGTCGCGCAGTAGTTTCGCTGAGTGCGGTTGAGGACTGCGGAATAGAACGCGATCGGCTTCTCAACACCGTCGATCTTCTGACTGAGGACTGCGCCAACAGCGACGTCGGAAGCATCCGTGTCCAGGATGCATGGAAGTCCTGGTATGGGATAGGTCAGTGTGACGATGTCGAGAAGCGCCTGCTTCAGTTTTTCAAAGACTTCCTGAGCTTCGTCAGTCCAGACGAACGGTTTGGATTTACCCTGCATGAGGCTGGTGAGTGGCTCTGCGAGGGTGGCGAAGTGCTTGATGAAGCGTCTGTAGTAACTCGCCAGACCCACAAAAGCTCGAACTTCCCTTAAGCAATGTGGTACTGGCCAGTTCTCAATCTTCTGCACCTTGTCTGGCTGCGGTTCGATTCCATCGGCTGACACCAAGTGTCCGAGGAACTCGATAGGACTCTTGAAAAAGATGCACTTGGACGGCTTGGCCTTGAGTCTATGGTCTCGCCATCTGGTAAACACTTTGTCGAGATGTTCGATTAACTGCTCAGGAGTAGCCGCGAAAACATTGATGTCGTCCAGATAACAGATACAGATGTTGTACAACAAGTCGTGGAAGATGTTCTCCATGAGGCGGCAAAACGTGGACGGGGCGTTGGTGAGGCCGAAAGACATGCGCGTCCACTGGAAGAGACCTCGCCATGTGCAGAAAGCTGAGCAGTGCTTAACTCTCTCCGTCATCCCAATCTGCCGGTACCCCGATAGGAGATCGATGGTGGCGAAGTACTTGGCGCCGTAGAAACTGTCGAGTGCGTCCTTTACGTGTGGAACTGGATAGACGTCCTTCTCCGTGACTGCATTGAGTCGCCTGTAGTCTATGCAGAAACGAAAGGAGCCCTCTTTCTTCTTGGCCATGCACACAGGCGAACTCCACGGCCAGTAGGAGGGCTCGATGACGCCTGTCTCTAGCATATCGTCGAGCTGCTTGTCTTCTTCGTCCCTGGCGGCAAGTGGAGGTCGTCGTGGTGGCTGCTTGATCGGCTTGGCGTCGCCCGTCTCGATGTCATGCTGGATGGCATCACAGAAGCCAATGTCCATCGGACCGGTGGCGAACGCCGAGCTGTTGCGACGTAGAACGTCCGCTAAGTACCGCTGGTTGGCTGGTGACAGCTGCGATCGCTCGACTGTCTCATCAAAGAGCTCTGGTAGATGGTCTGGTACCTCGGGATCTTCTGCAACAAGTGCATCTGCAACAGCGGACAACACGGGCGCCTCAGCGCTAGACCTAGAGTGAGTGACGTCCGGAGGCTTCGGCTCGTCGGGTTCGGAATGTGAATACGGCACAGGTGGATGCAGGGATGAAGCAAACGCAGCAGACGGAAGGGCAGAGTCGATACAGGGTAGCGGGTCTACAATAACACCAAGGGAAGCTGCAGGGTTTAAGTGCACTGATGAAGTCCGGTCCAGCTGTGTGACGCGTGGTTGAAAGCTAGGAGCATGTGGGTCTAGCGCAACACGTGGAGTAATGACGGGGCGGTGAACGACGGCGGACACTTGTCGGCTGATGGCGCTAAGAAGGGCGCGTGGAGGGGGCACGTATATGTTGTTGACGACAGCCGCGCCACCCAGCAATAAGTGTTTGCGCAGACTCCTTCGCTGAAGGAGTGCCTGGACGACGAGTGGGGCACGTGGGGCAAAGATGTGCTGACCAGCGATTGGCCATATACACATGAGACACGGGGCGAAGTGTGGGGTATGCTAACTACTGCAGGCACGTGGGCCTGGTGAGAATCTAACTGCGAAGGGCCTATCGTCGATGGCGGGGCAATAAACTGTGCCGACTGATCTGGACCGTCCTGTGGCTGTGCTAGACTATGCTGAATAGAGGCTGGACATGTAGTCTCTGCTTCTGAAAACTTTGACTGCTCCTGCTGCAACTGTTGCTCGTGACGAGACTGGTAGGCGGTATAGACTTCCCGCTGCATATGCATAGCGGCCGACCATATACTAGCTACCTGATCGGGCGTAAAGTGCGTGAGATCTGACTCTGCGGACTCTGTCGGTCCATCTTCAGGCTGCATGAGCAATCTTCTTCTGACTCGAACTGGAAAACATCAGCTGGAATCTGTGGCGGCGAAACTTCGGCCTCCTGTTCTTCATCATCTAGCTCTTTTTCGTTAGTAACGACCTCAAAGTCTGGCTGAGCCGTTTCCTCCATGTACTCCCAAAAACTTTGGCGATACTCAGCCCATTCTTCATCCTCGTCCGATTCGTCGAAGTCCGAGTACTCCGAGTCGGACAGCATACAGTACGCAAAACGCAATCAGACAACATCTACGTGGTCCTGGTAACATCGATCTACCTCGGCTACAGTAGCGATGACATCTTTTTCTTTCTCCGACTGAGTAACATCGATGCAAAAACACTGCGGCGTTCGGTTCGTATGACTACGCCTGACGTCCGACTGATCGACGTCCGTGTGAGAACACGACAACTCCTGCGGTGGAGTAAGTAAATCGTCGCTGACCGTACGACGACGCTTTCGAGGTGCAAGCACCCCGAAAGTTTTAGAAGCTTGTTTAACCTGGCCCGTTTCACCACGAGCTGAACCTACGGGACGTCCAGCCAGCGGCCGGAGGGTTTCTTTTACTGAAATTCCACAACCCAGAAGTGGTGGTCTCGAGCGTTGATCTGGGACGAGGCCACTGTGTGCGCTAGGTTGTTCTAAGGTTGCTTGTGATGAAGTCATAGAGTTGCCAAAAAGACACGGGCTAGCCGGGGAGGCTTTGGTATCCAGGTCCTCCAGACTGGACGTCGTGGTTTCCGCCACCATGACGCGGTGTGCGTGCTGCGGCTCGGTCATAGCCACACTGAAGTGCAGGCTACTATTACTAAGCGGAAACTCAGGGTTCGGACCTATTGGACCCTTCTTAGCCGACCCTAGACGGCGCGACCACACCCGTCTGTTCGCAACATCAACCACCAACCTGGCCGCTTTCATCAAGTCGTACCCACCAATCACTGGAGTGCAGGCATCGATAGTAAAACGGGTGGCGGGTGCGAAAGCCACACAACTGAAGGTCCAGGGTAATAGGACCTCGTAACACGACCTGGTGGTTGCCCAAAGTTCGGACCTCTCTGGTAACACTAGGTAGCGAGACAGGTGGATCGAAGTTGGCAGCAAGTCCGCTGGGTAACACACTAACCTGGGCCCCACTATAAAGCATCATCTGGACCACCACCGAATGAATAGTCACCTGAATGTTCGGGGCCATACCTTCGGCGATAACATGAGGCAACATATTTAACATCGGTATATCGCAAAACGGCGCAAAGCAAGACGTAGTAGCAGTATTTACAGCAGCATTATTAACAACAGTGGCATTAGCAGCAACACTAGTAGTAACAGGTACAAAAAAAGAAAGATAGGGTGTCTTGACGTCGGTCAAGTCAAAGGCATCCGACTCATCTACAATATCAGTCAAAGTCTGTGGTCCGTCCGGCGTCCCAGTCCAAATCGGGCCAGAAGTCGGCGGTCGATCGGACTGTAAGGGTGGTCCTACTGGGACTGCGGGCGGAGGGGTGGTGTCGGAGCCCAGTTGCCCGTTGGCGGACTCCGGGGACCGTTTCCCTGGGACCGGTTGTCTGGCGGCACCGACGAGGAACGTGGTTGCTCGTACTGACGGAACTCAACCACTTGTCCCTCCGGGTGACTGACTGTATGACAACCGAACCTCCCGCACACGTAGCATCCGCGACCTCTGCCTCGACCGCGACCTGGGCGTGGCTCCGCGTTGGGACCTGGACGTGGTGTGGGGTCCACGTAACGCTCAGTTGGTTGCTCGTCCTCCGCACGATTGACAAAACCGCGGCCGTTTCCCTGGAAACCTCCGCCACGGTTGCTGTTAAACCATTGACCTCGTGCGGCGGAACCACGACCAGCTCCTCCCGACCATCCGCCACGACCCATTGACGGTGTGAGGGCAGACTGAGGGCTACCAAATCTCGGGCCGGGGTTAGTCCACCATGGCGGTGTCCCCTGGAAACGTGGATCAGCACCGCCCCACCCCTGCGTCGGAGGTTGAGAGTTGTCGTTTCACCCGACCGGCAGTGTCTGGAAACGGCGTGGTTGTGGACTGGCAGGATAAGTCTGCGGCGGTGCGTCATCAAAGCGTTGAGGTTGCTGGTCCTCGAACTGGTCGCGCTGGTAGCCGGCGTTGTCGTTCCGCGGTCGCGGTGATGATCGACCTCGCTGATTGTTCTGCGACTGCGGCTGTGCGGGTGATGTGGAACGACTGGGCGGCGTCGACGCACGAGCCGGTTGTCCGCGACGCTCCATCTTGTCCATCCGACCCCTGATGTCCTGGAGGCAGTTCATAATCGGCTCCAAGTCCATCGTTGACGACGTGATGACGTTGACAGCTGGATCACGTTCGGTGCTCGCGAACCGCACGGAAGCCTTCTTGGGTTTTGAAGTGTCCTTGACCTCCATGTAGAATCGCACCTTCTTGACCGTCTCCCCGAAACCAAGGTCGGCAAACTGCAGACGCAGATAATCGTTCAGCTCGGGCAGACGGAGTCCCTGAACGAACTGGCTCTGAAGATCGGTATCCCGCTGCTGACCGAACCATCCAGCTTTGCTGAACATCAGTAACGCGTCCGTGTACTCTCCGATCGCCTCGCCTTCCGACTGAATGCGATGACAAAACTGTTGACGCGCGCTGAAGGCCTCGTTGGAGGAACCGAAGTGACTCAGCAACTTGGCACGCAGTGCAGCAAACGCCTTGGCAGGATCAGACTCGTCAAGGTCCTTGATCTGGTAAGCAGCACGACCATCAAGTGCCGCTTTTAGATGCTTCAATTTATCAAGGTCGATCCTCCAACTATTAACATCTGCAATGATATCGAAATGATCCATGTACTCCTTGGACGACGAAGTGCCATCATAACGTTCAAAACGTCCTGACTGTACACAACAATAACGGGTAAAGTGACTGACTGAGTGGAAGCTATGTACATACTACCCGGCGGATTCGAACCAGAAGGAACAGCGACAGCAACATCAGTACTACTACCCGATGACGCAACTGTACTACTACTAAGTGGGGGTGCAGTCACAACAGATGACGCAACAGTTGACGTCGGAAGTGCAGCTGACACAGCTACAGTGGTTGCAGATGTAGTCGGGACAGCTGACGACGTCGTGGTTGACTCTGGTGGCACGGCAGGCGCGGCAGGAGTAGCTGCTGTAAACGTTGATGCTGCCACGGGAACTGTCGTTGCGCTGCCTGGTTGTTGAGCTGCAGCTAGTGTCGTCGCCGTGGGTGGTGGAACAGCAGGCGTGGCGGCGGCTGAAACCGGAAGTACCTGCTCGTCGGAATAAGTTGCCACACCAGGGGAACGTGGAGCCAGGGCCAGAAACTTGAGGCCAGGGGCCAGGTCACTAAACACAGAGTCAACAGCGCTGTTAGTAATAGCAGTAGTAGTAGTAAACGTAATGTCAGTCTGTAATGGCAACGAACTAACAGTAGGCAAAGTACCAAACAAAGTCGATGTGGGGTCGACCCTGGATACCGTGGGTCCACCCATCACTGGTATCGGCAGTGCAGGGGCAGGGTTTGGATATCTCATAAATATAGCGGCATTACCCCACCCGGGATACGCACCTATAGGAAACGCAACCGCTGGACCGAACGACGGATGAGTAATGAATGCGCCCGCTGGTGCCTGCGGAGCGTACACGCTGCTACCTAGTATGCTAGAAGTGTGCACCGCGGGCATAACAGATGTAACAGCTGGAACGACAGACGGTGCAGTATACAAAGGCACCAACGAGTCATGTCGGTCAGCAGTCATCATCGAAAACTGAGAGCTATTCGCCCTAGGCAACGCATGATCAACATCGACAGTATACGCCGCAGGCAATGCACGATCAACAGTATACATAGAAGAATAGGTGGCCAGTGCAGGTATGCGGAACGGCACGCGCGGCGGGCCGGCAGCGACTGTCATGTCAGACATCGTGGACGGCAAAGCATAATCAGTCATTAAAGGCGCGGGCGCAGACATCAAAAAATTATCAGTTAACTGTCGATGGGGGCGGTCGATCCCCCCGGGCGCCGGCATAACATTAGACGAAAGCAGCGACCGCGGGTGATCTGTCATCAGACTGTCAGGCGCCGACAGAGCAAGCAAGTGGGCGTTAGGTGCAGTAACAGTCGACTGAGCTAGTGTACTAGCAGTGGGATAAGTCACAATGCCTGCAGTCAGCGGCGGCGGCGAGTGTGCATGCTGTTTATCTGCTGATATCATCAGCGTGTGGGTGTCACCCTGGGTCGACTGAATAGCCAAGGTCACGCTGTCTGCAGTCGCCGGGGGCGGCTGTGCGCGACCGTCTGCTGATGTCATGGCAGCAGGGGTCACACTGTCACGCTGGGTGGCCGCCGGGCGTGCAAGCTGAAAGAGCGCCGTGGCCGCCTCACTCTCCAACTGCTCAACACGAAGCTGCAGTCGAGTCTTGTCAATGGCGTCTTTCTCCCGACGTGCAAACTCCGCATGCATCTGCTGTTCGCGTCGGTCAGCGTCGGCGCGTAGAGCAGCGGCGTCGGCACGTTGACTGTCAAACACACCACGCATCAGCTCGACAAACGGGTCTGCCGCCTGCGAATGAGTAGACTGTCTCCCGCTGGCACGAGAGCGTGCACTCATCACGGACTGTCGACTGGAGGCACGAGGCTGCCGGCTGACGGAGCGGTAGCTGGTCCGTGATTGTCTGCTGTCAGCACGGTGTACGACGACGAGCGCCGAAGGGAGGCGATGGTCCATGGTATAAAGGTGCTGGTGGCGGTGGACTGTCGTCGCGGAAGTAGGCCGACACCTCAGAATCGTACGCCTGGTCTGTCATGTCTGCGTGTACCCCTGGCCGGTCCGCACGCACGCCCGCTCGCACAGCACTTACTACAGAAACACCAGAAGCATTAGAAACAGCAATACTAGCACTAGCAACCTGCTGCTGAGTCAACAAAGGCAAAACGCTTGGTGCAGCGCTCTGCACAGACTCAGCAGTAGAAACAGTCACATCATCAACATTCACAACGTTCGATTGAACAAGAAGTCCCCCTGAGGATGCAGCTGGATCCACAGGCTCGACCGCAAGGCCTAAACCTATCCCTCGTGCACTGTCAGCGTCCAGTGACTCCTGGCGGAAACTCGCCAGTGTAGGAAGTGAACTGGACGCGGCCGCCGCCGTAGAAGCAGCCGCGTCGACCAAACCCGTTTCACTACTGCTACTGGTGGACGGATAAGACATTACAGTGGACACCGAACTATTCACTACTGTGGCCAAACTGTCTGCTGTAGTAGAAACCGGAAATGGGCGCTGTCTAAGGTTGTAGAAGCTACCTTCCATACCTGGGCCTGGATAAATATCAGAAAGATCCCTGAGATCTACCAACAAAGGTCTCCTACAATGATCTCGGTCCACTTCCGGTAAAAAGTAAACGCTAAAATAGTGGAAGGATTTAACCGGTCCAAGCCTGTGAACCCAAAAACTAGGTGGATGAACTGAAATGTAAACAAACCTAAATCTAGGGAACTTCCGGTACAACAGAATTTGACAGATACAAGCCAAAACAGTAAGCACCTTAGA
>Ga0209367_1011258_pt1 | contig 11888 bp, 5 predicted proteins | sample WorMetLIZISLAND2_FD_187412 | JGI IMG/M metagenome (GOLD analysis project Ga0209367, IMG submission 187412) | Marine gutless worms symbiont microbial communities from Max Planck institute for Marine Microbiology, Germany - Olavius geniculatus... ... | reverse complement strand
TGTCAAATGCGCAGCGCCAAATGCAAGTGCTGTACGTTTGTTGTCGCGATGAACAGCTCTAATATAGTGTCTTTGTCTGCTCAGTATAGGCCTAACTATCAGCGAACCATTCACGGGAGTTGCAATCATTCTTGATCATGTGATACAACGCAAGACTGCATGAGCAGACTTCTTGGCCGTTGTCGCGGCAGCAACTGTTTTTTGAGTATGACTATTTGAGTTGAATTCTTTAGCTGTCTTTGATTGTGCGGACTAAAAATGGCATGGCTTTTCTTTAGCTGGCCCACCCTGTAGATCATCTGGCTGAAGAGGTTGGTGGCTGGCTTGCAAAATTTGGTTAATTTTTAGCGTATATATTAGAGAGTGGTTGGCTTACTTACAATATTTTTCCTTATTTATTCTGCTTATTTATCCATGTGATAAAAAAGGTAAAGGGAGCCATGCCCCATCTGGGGCGTAGGCGGGGTGCTCATCTCCCACTCGCGGCCGTTTAGCATGTAGGTGGATAAACCACTTGAGTCCGTGACGCATGGCCTGTGCGACGCCAGACCTACGGTTACCTTTCCAGCCTCGGGGCATCACCGCCTTTTGACCGGTACCAAATTATACTGCTTGGTGACAGAGGCACATGTGTGTGAACAACTTGCCTAAGGTCGTTACTTGGCAGTGTCCTGGTGTGGAGTCGAACCTGCGCCCCCGAGTGACCTCAGGATTACAAGTCCGGCACGTTACCGTTAGACTACCGAGCCACACTATCCATTTGTGCAGATGCAAAATGACACTAATGTACAGTACAAAGTTCGTAGCAGTTCAGGTGAGTCGCCTTAAGACTATTCTGCATTATTTTGCAGGTAAATGCTGTTGTATTGTTGCAGATTTGTTGGCAGTGACTTAAAATGAATAAGGAGAGACTACGAAGGCATCCTCGTGCTACAGCCTTAGTAGCACAACAGTCACCTTCAGCTAGTTCATCAGTTGATGGTGGATCAGGAGATGCATCATCATTCGTTCCCACTGACCACAACATTTGTCGATCTGCATCTCTACCATCCGTGGTCACTTCATCTTAGCTGTTTATACTTAGGCATATCACTACTGTGATACACAGTTTTTACGCGCGAAAGCATCTACTGCTTTCAGCACGTCTTAGCCATCGCAATTCTGTCCGTCCATCTGTCTGTCCGTCACGCTGGTGAATCAGGCAAAAATGGTCCAAGCTAGGATCACCAAATCTTCACCGTCGGCTGCCGGGAAAACTCTAGTTTTTTCATAAATTCAAAGGGGTCATCCCGAATGAGGGCGCTAAATGAGAGGGGGGTAGGCAAAATTTGCGATTTTTGGCCAATAAGTCGCTGTATCTCAGTAATGGTGTGAGATAGGGCCTAGGTTACTATTAATCACTGATAGGAAATCGTATACTGGCTTTCAATTGGCACTGAATTCAATGATCTTGGATGACCTTGAACGCCAAAATAGGGGGTTTTATGGATTTTTTTTGATTTCGAGCTGCGACAAGTCTATATCGTTCACAATGTGGCGCCACAGTGCTGGCGTTGGTGACGTGGCGTAGTTGGTAACGCGTTTTGGCTTAAACGAAGTTACTCTACGCCGGGCCCAGTTAGTACTGTGATGGGTGACTGCCTGCGGGCAGGAACTGCTATAGGCTTTCACGCATCCCGTGAGCATTAGCTCAAATTTCTTGTGTATTAAACTATATGTGGCAAATTCCTGCTACTACTACTACATCTACTCTTTTTGGTACTGTTGTTTAACTACATTTAAATATGGTTTAAACTGATCATTATCTTTGCAGTTATTTCAGGTTATGCTAGGTCCTTATAATGAAGTTTTTGGAATCTCTGCATTACTGTTTGTGTATGACTCATTTTGGATGTATTGTACAGTTTTATTACATATGCATGGGTTGATTAGTGTTATTTTTTTGATTGGTGTGTTATTATTTTAGTTACTGGATAGCAGTAATTTGATGAAGCATTTCATTATTCAGCTGTGTCCATTCTGTATTTAGTCATCTGGTTGGAATTGACTTTTTCCTCTTGCTAAATAAAGTAGATGATGTGTTGAATTTAGTTTATCTGATTGCTAAAATGCTTTGATGAAATGCTTTGCAAGGGATAGAATAATTTGCTATTGTTGAGATTGCGATAGCACGTATTACGACAGATGGAGGGTTACTGAGTCTGGATCTCTTGATTGACTTCTGTTCTCGGTGACTACTGCTAATAGTTAATTAATAGTGTTTGTTTGGTTACGTTGTAGGTTGTGCCACGACTGGAAGACTCGGTCGCATCACGCTACTTGAGTAGTGCCAGTGGCCATGCTGAGTGCAGTGATACTACTGTAGGCTCCAGTCCACATATCTTTGATCAGACCAGTGGCCAACGCACCGAGGCTTTGTCACCGCGAGAAGTCGATGATCAAAGTTCGAGTGATTGTCAGGTTTGCGGTAAACCATTGAGTCACTTGAACACTCAGCGGAGACTGCAGCATGTCAATCGCTGTCTTGATGAGGTGAGCTCGTCAACTAAACTGTTACGATAAAGTGATAACAGTTGCCACATAAGCCTCGGCTGAGTTGTATGCACGGTGTTTCACAAAAAAAACAACCCCTTTTTCTTTTTTTCGTAATTTACTCAGATGATGATAAATTTACATGAAATTTTTACCGATTGTAGCTGAAGAAATGCTAGTTTAAAATATTTTAACAAAATATGGCAGTTGATTAAATATTCTTTGTTAGTCCTGACGTAACGCTGGTGTCATAATGCGTCACGGGTACAATCTTGCTAGTCTCAACTGGTGCTGTCAGTTGCTACCCTGTTTTGTTGGTGAACTTAATTTGGTTCGCTGATGAAAATTTTTCATTGTGTCAGCACTAAGCGACATGGGAGCATGAAATCAGGCGTCTTGCGATCTAAAAACGCAACCGTCTTGCAAGCTCGGTGTGCTAGTGCACTGTCTTGCTCAAACGCGTAAAATTCCAACTATCACCACCGACACGTAAAAGCGATTGCTTTGCACATTTTTTTGTGGCTGCAACTGTAAAACTTCAAGAATTTGTCAGCAATGAACCAGGTTTTTACCATCGGAGCAGGGTAGACTTTATGATAAGCAGCATGTCTGTGCATCTGCATTCTGCAACCATTTTCACATCAGACGAGCCAATAGCGGTAGAATAACGTCTTTTTAGGAGGGGTGCCCCTCTTTCGCCCCCTCGTTTGTGGGGACCCCTTTCATCCAGTGGCATAAAATTTTGTCACGAAGTACTAGAGACACTAAGCTATGTATCATATAGTGAAAACCCAAAGCCTCTATCTCAACCGGTCTTGAAACGGTATCGGGTCATGATGGACAGCCGGTACAAAATTATACTGCTTGGTCGTAAAGATGCTGGGATTGTAGGTAACGATGTTGGAATCTTTGCATCGGTCAGTTAGAACAAGGCATTCAGTCTCCGTTGCTCTGTTGCTGTGGCGGGTTTGACAGCGTGCAGTTCGTCTTGCATGCAACGGATTAGCCGCAGCAATTCCAAATGCTTCTCCTTTAGCAACTTGATGTGAAGTGACTTGTGCACGCAGGCTTTGCGTTTAAACACTCACCAGTAACCGAACGTGGTACTTCATGCCGCATGTGATCAATTAGCCTCTCGGGTTCATTTGTGGCGTATAGAGCACTGTACAAATGTGTTTTTGATTAGTGATTGAATTTAATAACAAGAGCGTGATTTTTGACTTTATTGGCTTATTTGCTGTGAACTTCTGGATTTTTTTCGATTTCCCGAGCTGCGACAAGTCTATATCATTCACAAGGTGGCGCCACCACTCATGATGATTGTTTCTGTCTATATGGTCGTATATTAAATTTTTTGTCAATTTTTTGATTGTGCGTAGTATGAAGAATAAAAGTGTTTGTGTAGTGACTTGCTCAAAAGCTTGTGCATTTTTTTATATCAGGACTCAGGAGTGTCATCCGGCATCTGTTTTGGACACTGTGTGGGACAAAGTGATCCTTTATTGTACATATTTGTTCATGTGTGTATCCGTAGGGCAAGAAAGCCAGTAGTGCACCTGCTGCTGAGCCAAAAATGCCGTTTCAGTTATTCCTGTGTCCTGTCTGTGGCCAGCCATTTAAGACCGAAAATGTATGCTATTTCACTCATCAGCTGTTATTCATAGCTTACAGAACTCGTTACGATTTGCAACTTTGCACCAGAGTTTAGGAGACTTTTTGTCCACCCGGAAATGATCTAGTTTTCTGAGCGGATTTATGTTTTACTGCAGATTTTTTTTTGCCACAGGATCTCCAAGATGCATCGGCCGATTGGCGAGAAATTTTTCACCATGGCCTTTAGTAAACTGATTGTTAAGATTATGTTCAGAAATTTTGGGGGCTTTCCACCAAAAAATTTCAGGTGCCAAAAACATGCAAAATTTGGCACTATTTCGGATGAATTCACACTTTGATGGCAAACGGAATGGATGAAGATATTTTAAGTCAGACAAGTATTTGATTTACCATGATTCGTCTCGCATTCGGTGAAACAAGTTAGTGAACTTCGGTCCACTATTATGGAGGTCTAAGACCAAATCATATCCACCCAAATCGACTTTTTCAGGAGACCATATTTTGGCCCATAAAGGGTGCTGCATGCCAAAATTTTTACATTCACTAGCGAATGACTAAGTCTTGTAGTGCATCTTTCCACTGGGGACGGGGGTTCCCGTTACAATTTTTTTACAATGGGGGTCAAAAATTGGCTTAAAGTTCAGCGTATTAATCGCAAGAACTTTGGAGCCAGAGTGATTAGCTTCATAAAATTAGTGAAATTCTGCTCACTAACGAAAAAAAGTTCTGTTGTCTTATTTCAACCTACCCAAAGTCAGCACTCAGCATTGCACACGATTTCGGACAACTTTAGACCTTGATTTCCAGTATCTCTGCAGCAGATTGAGATATCCAAAATTGGAATAGCAACTGATCAACTGCAATCCCTCCCCTGTAGGGCGAAAAAAAATTAGTAAACTTTTGTCCACTAACAACAAAGTTCTGGTCCAGTTTAGATATTTTTTACTGTGTGTGCGTTTGTGATGAAACCAGGGCATTGCACAATGTTTTGAACTTGTGTCATATTTGTATTTTGTTCATGTTTGGCTGAGTAATATAATAACTTATTCTTATTTGGCTGAATAGTAAAATCTACTTTTTGGTAGAGGCCCAATTGTAGCATTAGACATTGTAGCATTAGACATTTCACGCCGACGACACCCAGATGTACGGTTTCCGTCGACCCGGGGACACCGACTGTAAAGGTAAAGGTAAAGGTTGTCAATTTGTATAGCGCATCGTCGTGTACGACGTACTCCTCTAATGCACTTTTCGTCACTAACCAGAGCCATCGATCGCACAGCCGCCACGTGCAGCCTGCAAACACAGGCTGGCGCACCGGCCGGCCAGGCAGCCCAGTCAGCTGTACAAAGGTCCCCACCTTCCGTAACTCGTATAATGGGTTGCTACTCATTTAACCGACCCCGGAGGGATGACGGGCTGAGCTGGCCTTGTTGGTTGACTGATAGCTGACGTTTTACCCACAAAGTGGTCAAGCAGCCATCCATCAGTCTAGCGAAGGATAAGGAAAGTCCGCCGGCCAGAACCGACTATGCTACGCTCCAACTGTCCTGCGTTTCTCTGCTGACCTGCCGACCGCGTCCTCACGTTTCTGCACGTGTACATTAGACATTGACTAAGTAAAAGGTTGTCAATTTGTATAGCGCATCGTCGTGTATTTCGGACAACTTTAGACCTTGAACGCTGATGCTGAACTGACTGTGCTTATGTTTGTAGTCACGTCGTGTGCACCTCAAGAGATGTGCCGCTAAATACAACGTCCCACCGTCGACCGTGATGACTGAGCTAGCACGACAACAGCAGACTGAATCAAATTCTTGTCATCTGCTTAGTCATCGGTTAGCAGAATTTTTCTTGCCTTTCTAGGCATAGTGACACCGATTGGCAGTCGATGCATTTTTGGTCCAGTTTTTAATCTAAGACCGCATCATGTGTCTTAGATTCTGTGGTGTTTTTTCTTGATATGGAGACATTGCTATATTATTTGTTTTGCTTGTTATTGTTGATTAAAGATACTGGCATTTTCGGATATATTTTATTGAAGCTATGTGATACAAAAAGGCAAACCTGGCCATGCCTTATTGGGAGCATAGGCGGGGTGCTCATCTCCCGTACGTTGGCCGTTGAGCCCACAGGTGGATAGACCACTTAAGTCCGTGACGCATGGCCAGTACGACGCCAGACCTACGATTACCTTCACAGCTGCAGAGCGTCACCACTCTTTGACCGGTACCAAGTTATATTGCTTGGTAAACAGAGGCACATTTGTGTGAACAACTTGCCCGAGGTTGTTACGTGGCAGTGCCGCGACTCGGAGTCGAACCTGCAACGTCAGGGTTACAAGTTCGGCACATTACCGTTACATGCGTGATATGTAGAATGATTAATACCAAGCAGCATGCTGTAGTACCGCTAAGTGTATGCGATTGTAGTTTTGGTAGTAGGTGTGACAACTTTGGAAAAAAAATATATGTGACCATTTCCCTATGTCCTTGCCTTCTCTTCGTAATCCTTTCTCTCTTTTCGTCTTTTTTTCTATGATTTATACTTTTACGTCTTCCATTTTGCTATTTTGCACCGTTTGGCTAGAGAAGTGGGCTTCGCTTTGTGGCCCAGACTCCAGCTTGTTCACCAGTACACTTCATGTATTTTGCACCCAGAAATTGTGTCTGGCGTTAATGATTCCTCATTTTTGCAAAGAGACGGAATGTTATAAATGAGACGAAGTTAATGTGCGTGCAGTAATTTTTAAGATGCGCAGTTAACTGAAAATATGCGCGAGTCGCCCGCATTGCATGCAACTGGGCGTGTCTGTGGTAATGGGGTATGCATTAGCAGATTATCGCCGTTGTTTTTCTGTTCCCATCATTGTTGTCTTCTGTGTCTTTGTGCAGGACTGCTGTTTCTGCAGCACGCATGCCTCATAAGAGAAAACGAAGCCGCAAAAATCATCTCGATGAACCGCAGAGGTGAGTGAGCTTTCTTTTTTTGCTCCATTTTTACTCGCAGAAGCAGCTACTGCTTTAGTGCGTCTTAGCCATCGCAATTCCGTCTGTTCATCTGTCTGTCCATCTGTCACACTGGTGGATCAGTCAAAAACGGCGCAAGCTAGGATCACCAAATCTTCACCTTCGGCTGCCTGAAGACTCTAGTTTCAGGAACCTTAAAGCTTTTCCATAAACTCAAAGGGCATCACTCCGAACGAGGGCGCTAAATGACAGGGGGCGGGCAAAATTTTCGATTTTCAATAAGTCGCTGTATCTCGATAACTGTGCGAGATACAGCCCAGGTTACTGTTAATCACTAATAGGAAGTTGTACACTGGCTCTCGATTGGCGCTGAATTCAATGACCTTGGATCATCTTGAATGCCAAGATAGGGATTTTTGTGGATTTTTTGGCAATTTCAGGCTCTGACACAGATTTCAAAAGCGAATTATGTCGGAATTAATTGAGATAGACATGGAGAAGCTGCGTATGAAATTTTTGGCATTGAACGTAGATTTCGACGGTCCAAGACACGATCTTTTAGGTTTAAGGAAACCTGCGCACGAGGGCATCAAAGAGCGGTAGCCCCCTAAAAGTCGTTATTTTACCGTTGTTGGCCAGTCTTTCGTGAAAACAGTTGCAGATCGGCATGGGCATGCTGCCTATCTCAACAAGCATTATAGTGACATGCTTTTCAGCCATATCAACGTCGACGACTTTGAAAGACCCTGAACTTCCAAAATAAGGGTTTTTTAATTGATATTTGCGATCTTCGGCTGCAGCGCTCACTTCAAGAATGAATTGCTACAAAATGGCTGGAGATAGACTGACAGTTTGCGAACAAGAACTGCTATAGGCTTTCGCTCGTCTCGTGAGCATTAGCTCAAATTTCTCGTTTCTCAATAAGTTTCAGCTGTGTCAAGTTACCGTAAGCATTTGGCTGAATGGCTAGAGAGTGTGCAATTATGCATAATGGTATTTTGAGGATATCTCAGCAGCTGCAGTAGATAAAAAGCTAAAACTTTGCATGTAGGTAGTAGCTGGAATTAGGTGCTTGTTGCTCCTCCTGTTTTCAACTTGATTTCTCAAGGAAGTCAAAAAAAAATGAAATCATAATTCACTTGATTTATATGGTATAAGACAATAGTATAATGGGCATGGCACATGCAGTTGTCATACAGACGTAAGTGAAGTATTTCATGGTGACTTTGGCATCTGGGCTTCGCGATAAACCACTTTGCATATGCCATTTTGCTGTGGCTCGGTAGTCTAACAGTAACGTGTCGCACTTGTAATCCTGAAGTCACTCAGGGGCGCAGGTTCGACTCCGCACCTGGACACTGCCGAGTAACGACCTTAGGCAAGTTGTTCACACACATGTGCTTGTGTCACCAAGCAGTATAATTTGTTACCGGTTTCACCGCTGGGATGTAAACAGGCACACCGCGCGATACACTGGTCCCATATCCGTGGTTTCGCAGTGTAAAAACTGGTGTCTGGCTGAGAGCCTTAGGAAACGGAGATCAGCGCCGCTCTATGGGCCGTAAGGCTCGGGAAGGACTTTACGTTTACGTTACGTTTTATGCCACCACAGCTCCACTGATGACTCTGTGGTGATGTTATAATAGTAATAAAATCTGCATAGTATGCTGACTAATAGTAATAAATGGTGATGGTGGGTGTAATACTGTGTAATGTGACGTCCTAGAATAGAGAGGTGATGTTATTAATAGCGCACGTATGAAGCAGCAAATAAACAAGAAGTTTAGTTTACACTTAAAAGTTGGTAAAGAACCAGACATGTGGACATCACTGAACATAGCATTCTAGACTTATAACACGTGTGAATTTATAAAAAAAAGTTCAGATTTGAAAAAAAAAACAATATGAATTTTATCACAGGCTGCGTGGTAGCGCAGCACTGTTGTAAGGGTGACCGGCTATTTTAATGGGAGAACCTAAAATTTGACCCCCCGGTATATCCCAAACCCTTTAATTTTTCTAAACCAAAATTTGCACAAATGATTACGTCTGGCATATCTCATGATGTGGAAAATTTGGTGAAAATCTGTTTACGGGGGGAGGGCTTCCCCACAAATAGGTGAAATATCACACCTGCGTGACTTTTGTGCTTTTCCTTTCCTTCTCTTTCCTTCCCTTACCGAGCCGATTTTAATGCACAATGGCTCATAGGACGCGGTTTCGCGCAAGGAAGTGCTTTTTGGGGGTTACAAAATTTAAATTCAACATTATCACCTATTTTTTCACAAAAATATGAAAAAATACAATGGCGCCTATGAGGAAAATTAGACAGTGCTTTGAACCATCATAAATCTGGCTATGTGTAAGATAGAGTCGTAATTTTTGGTTCTATGGTATGGTTTTTGGGGTCGCCCAATTCAACAGTGTCATTTATTTACCCCTGATTGACCCCCATTGCCATGGCAACGAAATTTGGGACAAAATTGACTAACTCATAGGGGGGTTTTTGGAAATGGGCCATCGAGTGCTGCCAACCGAATTTTTCCCCGAGCGACCCTCGTTGCCATAATGGGTTAGATCTCGGCTTACGTATGAGGTATAAACTGAACAGTTTTTGTACATAAATATCATTAAATGATGATGTCCGTGATTATGATGATGCTGTTATCAATTGCTGTGCATGTATTTCGTGTTGTAGTAAACTGGATGAAGACACTCAGTTGGCACTAGCTCTGTCAGTATCGGCTACCTACAGTTGTGACTCTAATCATGATCCTGTCGCTCGATCACAGCCGGCTGTCTCTCCGGTCACGGACATACATTCCGTTCTGATGGCATCTTCTGTACGGAGTCCTACTAGACCTAAGAAGAAAGCACGGTTAGTGTATAGCAGTTTGTTCATAAACACTGTATTCTGTTGGATGTAGTTCTTGTATTCAATTCCACTGCTCTGTTGTGTTTTCAGCTTGTGACTTTCTCATGACAGCTGAAAACTAGTTAGTAGAATTACCTAGAAAGGCATGTTGAGCACACTTTAGAAATGAACAATAAATCAATTCGATTATTCTCATTTAGAAATGTAGCCGTAAAACAGTTCATTTACAATTTGCTATTAGTAAATAGCTAATAGTAAATGAATTGTTAAATACACGGCGAATGGTTGTTGACTAGCTATGGACGATACCTACTAGTTTGTTCTGTAGGTTGATAATTGGTTAGTTCTGGAACTCTGAAGATTTTTAGAAATGGTTATGGTAATACATGAGTTGAATGTAAAGTTCTTCCCAAGCTATTAGGCCCATGGGTGAGCGCTCATCTTCTTTCTTAGCCCTCCACTGGACACCAGTTTATACTGCCAGACCACAGATATGGGGCATCGGGGCCAGTGCGTCACGTGGTGTCCCGACTTTTACTGTTATTCATTGCACGTACCCATGGACGATGGCCAGGCACAAAGTCAGCAAAACTGGCCAGGCCTCATCATCATCATCGTTTCTGGCAAGCACCACTAAGAGTGCGTAGCGCCGAACGTAGACATCAATCACCAGAGTGGACGGTTCTGCGCCAGGTCAACTGTGTCGTCCATATTGAGGTCGCTGGATTTCAGATCCTGCTGAATGGTTTTCATCCACGAGGACGTCCCAGTGGTCTCGTCCAGTTTCTTGCGGGGGAAGCTGTTAAGATCTGTTTCACATCTATTTCATAAAGCATGTAATGTGTCCGAACAGGGACAGGTGCCTTGACTGCACTATGGCTGAGAGATGGGGTTGCTTGGTTAACCAGGCCTGGCTGAAAAAAAAATCCGCTGGTTGAGACACACTGGGTTGAGACTGGGTTTAGAAATTGGGTGTCTTAAACGGACTGGGTCAGTCAATGAAGTAAGTAAGTAAGTAAGTGCGTAAGTAAGTCAACATTCATAGCATGCTCAGAAGCCAGCTGAGTATGCTTAATTTGCCACACTTTGCCAAAGTAGTTAACATTGTTACGACTTCTCAGACACAAGCTCATTGGTGATCGATGCGTTCCGTGCAGCAGTATGTGCACATCACTGTGATTGAGCTCACTATAACGCCAGTTCTGTGTTATGTGGGTTTTAGTTCACGTCAGCAGTTGCCACTGTTGTCACTGGATCAGGCTGAGATTCGGTGTAGACTAGAGGAGAAAGTTACTCAGATCGTTGCACCGCCAGCGGCAGACAGCGTCACGAGGATGTGCTATAATACGACTTCCTTTCGACCAAGCAGTGTATTCAGGCAACACATGGCGGATGATGGGGCTGGTCGTAAGGTTGGTAATGTTTCGCTCACGCAGATTTATTGACCGTTTGTTACAAGTACCTGCTGTTACAAGTACAGTGAGGTCATTCGAATTGTAATTTAATTTAATTTAATTTATAAAGCGCACAATGTCAACGAGAAATTCACTGAATCTGAGACTTACTTTTTGCAAACAATTAGCATTAAGATGTTGGCTGAACACAAGACAAAGGCCTTGACAATACTAATAGCAGTAGTAATGTATAGGGTGACATGTTAAGTTGTGAACGATTTTGAATGGCAAAATAACTATGTTGAAGCTGCCAAATAATTATTAAATGAAGTAAGTAAGTAAGTAAATGATTTATAAAGCGCCAAAGTCTCAGAAAAAATCAGGGCGCATAGGATGATGGACGCTAGGTGGCAGAAAAGGCTGACTGAAAGTAGTGGGTCTTTAAGTGACGTCTGAAGGTAGCCAAGGTTTGACATTGACGAATTTGAGGAGTTAAGGAGTTCC
>Ga0209367_1011257_pt1 | contig 11889 bp, 7 predicted proteins | sample WorMetLIZISLAND2_FD_187412 | JGI IMG/M metagenome (GOLD analysis project Ga0209367, IMG submission 187412) | Marine gutless worms symbiont microbial communities from Max Planck institute for Marine Microbiology, Germany - Olavius geniculatus... ... | reverse complement strand
GTGTGGGACAACCCTGCAGGAGTTAAGCCACGCTGCCCTAGATAGGCAGCGGTGGGCAGCGATAGTAAGAATGGCGTCAGACACCAACGGGCATTGAGCCCACGGTTGTCGATGATGATGATGATGATGAAGCCCCATCTCGCACTGTTATTCAGATACAGTGACTTATTGGCTAAAAATCGCAAATTTTCCCTACCCCCTTTCATTTAGTGCCCTTGTTCGGGGTGACCCCCTTTGAATTTATGGAAAAGCTTTATGGTTCCTGAAACTACAGTCATGTAGGCAGCCGACGGTGAAGAATTGGTGATCCTAGCTTGCACTGTTTTTCACTGATCCACCCGTGTGATGGACAGACGGACAGACAGAATAGTGATGGCTAAGACGTGCTAAACAGTAGCTGCTTTCGCGCGTAAAAATTGCGGATGACGGCAAAAGCAATAGACATAACAAAGATGAGGTTGTTTTCTCAACTTGTCTGTCTTCGATGTCAATTCGCCTTTCATGCGTCTGACATCTTTGTTGTTGTCAATTTTCGCCATCATCTGCAATTTTTAGTGGGTGAAAGTGAAACATCTAAAGCCCAAATTCCATTACTTTGCGACAAAGCAAACACAAATCACCAAAGTCTGTGACGCTAATCAGGTCGACGACTTTTGTGATTTCTGTCTGCAACAAAGTCGGCAACAAAGTCCTTGTGCACTGCAATGGACTAAATTCCATTAGAGCGACACAAATGGGTTTGTCACAGACTTGTCATGGATTGTGTCACAACCATCTCGACATGTTGAGATGATTTGTGTCCACAACTTTCCCTGCGGGGAAGTTTCGGTGAAAGTTGGCGTAATGGAATTTGGGCTCAAGCATTGGTGCAAAACGTCAAGGGGGAAATGCATTGGGGGTGACTGAAACGTCCAGGATAATAGTGAAACGTCCTGGAGTGAAACATCAAAAGGGCGAAAAGTCCGTAATTCACCTAATGTTAGGGTTCACTCACATACACATCTATCTAAGGCCAGGGGCTGGGTGTCTATGCCATAGAGTGAATGACACAAACAGTCTAAACCTTGGCCTGGTTGCTGGTTGATGGTTGCAGTGACCTGGGTGGGATGTGTTCTATGGTCGGTGGGACCGGTTCACCTCGCGACCGAGCCTTGTGTGAGACCAGTACTTCACCGTAGTCTGTCTTGTCAAAGTTTGTCTTCCATACCAGCACCTGACGATGTCACATGCCACACACATACAGAGAGACAGACAAACACATGCAGACTATAAAACACTTCTAGACAAAAGTCGACTTGTGTGAATAATGCTGTAACTATAAGTACCTTTAGTCTAGTAATATGAACAAAATGTTCAATTGTCCATCTACTGAAAAATGCATAAGGTCCACCTACACTTGTGATGTAGCTCTGTATACTGCTGGCGCTACATAAATATGATTACGACTATTATTATTACTAATACGAAACTAAATCAGAGTGTCTGCAGTCATGAAGAATACTAATAAGCTGAGCCTTGAGCCAAGCTCGAATGTATGCACTATAAGAAAATGACTATAACTAGTGGCATATTCAAAGTAGAGATCTTGTTTAACAGAAATGAGAAAAAAAACAAATTCTCATGACACCATAATTTAACCACACACCTGTTCGTCTGATCCGCCAGATGCAAAGAATTCACCACTACGAGAAAATGCAACTGCTGTGGCTGGACCCTGACAATAAATACAACAACATGTACTGACATTAGACACTTTGCAGGAAACTGCTACTGATAACAACACAGCATTGCATAATAATAATAATAATAAAATAATTAAAATAATAATAATAATAATAGAAATAACTATCTACTTACAGATAATCAGAGCTGGTAACAATTAAAAAATGTTAATAGCTAACTTTTCAAAAATTAATGATTAAACTTGAACCATGATCACATGCTTTTGCTTAGAATCGTTATATTGATAAGCTACTTACCAAGCAGCTATCAAAAATGCAGTGAAGACACAATCACTAAGCATTTTTCATTCTGAGATTTTGTGGAGTTTGGTAACATAAACAATGTCATGGTCTCCACTTTAAGTTGCTTTGTAAGTTATGTGAATTTACACGAATATTTTAATAATTACATTTTCAATCAGTAAAATCACTAATTTCTGCAGGTTTAAAGATAATCTCATCAAACAAACCTGATGGCCATGCAGTGTATAAAACAATCGGCCTTCGAGCAAGTCCAGAATCTTGAGTGTGGAATCATCTGACGATGAAATGAGATAATTGCCACTGGCATGAAACGACAAACTGTTCACTGCTGAAGTGTGCGCTAAACACAATGTGCCAATAAGATTTCATGTACACTACACAAACTAATTTCTGTTTAACTGGACAATTTTTTCATGGTTAGTTAATTACTAATACTACTTTCAATTTCTGCTTAACTAGCAAGTTATTCCAGAGCTATTCCATGGTAGGCATTACAGGAACAGTAAACTATGAACTAAAGCTGATATAAGCAAAGCTTTCATCTCTGGAAAAAACTCTACTTAGTTTAAACAGTAACTAATAAGCTACCGGTATATTAACTTATTTAATGGTGATTATAATTTTTATAATTTATTGCTTTGCTTTCTTTGCTGACATTCATCATATCTACCACAAACTGTTCACTGTACCAACATTTGCAACGGCAAAGAAAAATCATTCCAAAAAACGCAACAGTTGCTGCCAAAACGCCAAAAAATTAACGACTGAAGATTGGCATTTTAAATCATAAGCTATATCAATTCAAAATTACTAAAAATGTAATTCAATGAAGTTATATTGCTATAATGGTAGTAGCAGCATATTCCAGTGAACAAAAAAAATGTTATCGCCATATCTAACTACACTGTGTCCCAAAAAAAACATCACCGACATTTTTGACTATAACTTGAAAACCAATTTTCAGATTTTGATAATTTTTGATACGAATGTTCCTGACACAACTTGCCATCAAATGACTATTCAGTTTTTTTTACCTCACCCAGCATTTGTTTCTGCACTACTTGGGGAAAACACAACCAGCGAAATATCACTTTTTTTATCCAATGCGGTATGACTGCTTAATTAACATAACGCGTAAAAACACATTTCGTTCACATTTCTGACATTTTGGCTGACATTTCATCTATTTGTCCATTTTTCAACTGCCTGCAGTAAAATTGCTTGAAGTGTTTGCCCACTATACGAACTCAGGCAAGGAGATGCTTTCTCCGCTCGTTGACAGCAGTATCGATAAAGTTCTGCTCCATACCAATGCAGGCTGTACCGGTCACTTCTTGACTTCAAAAACATTCCTAAACTTTATCTGGTAGATACACTGCTGCATGACAGTCAAACCTTGTAATAGACCAGCTGTTGGGGCCTACAGATTAGGATAGATGAAATTTATTGGTGTTTTGTCATTCATTTTAACACGTATTGTGCTTGGTCTGCTTTCCCCAGGTAGTGCAAAAGCAGACGTTGGGTGAGGTGGAAACTAAAACACTTATTAAATAGCCAGTTGTGTCAAAAATATTTCTCCCAAAAAGTACTAAAATCTGCTGATCTTTCTTCAAGTTACGATCGATAATGTCAGGGATGTTTTTTTCCAGGTTTTCTGTTTATTTCAACACATATTTTGCTTGATCTGCTTTGGTAGTGCAGAAGCATACATTGAATGAGGTGGGAAACTGAACGGTCATTTGATGGCAAGTTGTATCAAGAATATTCTTACCAAAACTTATCAAAATCTGATCACTGGTTTTCAAGTTATAGTCAAAAATGTCGGGGATGTTTTTTTGGGACACAGTGAAAGCTGACACAAGTCTGAAAGCTGTGACTGGTTTCAAAGTCAAACTGCATTTTATGCAAGAAATTATAAAATTAATACAAATTACACTAAATGCAAGACAAGAAGCAAACATGAAAATAATATAATGCAGTATGTATTCCACACACTACTTACTATTTTTGTTTAACCAGTCTACTTTTCAACAAAATCACTGCAGGTTAAGATGGGTCCCCGAAAAAAACCATTCAAAGCATTAAATAAATCAATACTCGATATTGGAATGCAGAACAAAGAATGCAGCTATACAATGAGAAGCTTAGACAGACAGATAAAAGAATAATTAAACGCAGTGAAATGAATAGGTTTCTATGCAGTCACAGCGTGCAGCAGTCTGTCAAACCGGTGTAGTGCTGAAGCAACTTGTTGGTGCGTATATCCCAGACCTTGACTGTACTGTCAGTGCTGGCAGCCGCAACACACGTGCCACTTGGATGAAATGCCACGTGATTCACATAACTGACAACAAGTGAGAAACACAACGACAACAACAGATATACCAGACATCAGACATGTGAAACGCAAGCTGGCATACATGTAGAGCTCTGATGGTTACTGACAGTGTTTCACATACCTGACATGTGGAACAGAATAATGATAATAACAAATAACAAATGAAAACGAAAACAACACTAAAAGCAAAACCTTCTGCAGAAAAAAGTCTGATTTTTTTGGCATTGGCGCTGAGTGCTGTCATCAGGGAAATAATAAGTAAGTACTGCTATTCCACTAAAAATGCATTAAAGAAAAAAAATAATTAAGCAAAATGATAAATAACAGGAGCAGCAAAACCTACTTGCTGCATTAAAGGAATTTACATGCTGACACTGCTTACATTATTACGAGTCTAACTAACAATGTAACCAACGACATAGCTGTACTGCATTCAACTGTCATGATTAATCCCGGGATCCTGGCCATTTTTGCCAATCCTGAATTATGGAATTGGTGATATCTCCATCTCCCAAACCTAGAATTTTGGGATTAAAAAATTCATCAAAATAGTATTTATTCAAGTGTTAAGTGATACAAGTAACAATTCTAGCCGACTAATGCAGTGATTTTCAACTGGGGTTCCACAGAACCCAAGAGTTCCAAGAGCGTCTGCCAAGGGTTCCGCAGCTGGCCAGTAAAAATAAGCTAGCGTGTGAAATCAGACCAGACAATGTCATAGAAATGCAACATCAAATCCTTTCTTTGAAATTGTGCTTCCGTGCATCTATTTCTGCATAGATCTACTGTGTTAAATCATTTCTGTTGTTAATATTTTTGGCATATTTGCATTTAGACCTTAATTATAAGATAGGCTCTCTATATGCATGACATTACTCAACTTCGAGGATTAGTGCATTTTCAGAAATAAAGAAGAAAAAAGAATGCATTGATTAGAGTTATGGTTACGAACGATACACAACATTTGGCGCTGCCGTTTGGGTGCTCATCATTTGGGCGCCTGGACGTTTAGGCACCGCCGTTTGGGCACTGGAAGTTTCGGCGCTGTGCTGCTTTAGTGCCATCCCCACCTCTCTATCTTATGTAGTCATTATTCTCCATATGAATTAATGTATGTTTTTTGCTTTGAAGTAGGCCTAGCCGCATGTCCACAATCAGGCCTATGTCACACATCCCTGGAAACAAGGAGTCGCCTTAAAGCATGACCAGTTGCGTCAATTAGAGCAGGTCGACTACCGAGACGCAGACTCAGCAAGGATGGATTAAATCAGGAAGTCTCAGCATGGCATTGCATAGGCCTAACTACTGACCAATGCCAGCTAATGGCATGCAGCCGCTGAAACAAACGTTAACGGAAGACCTTAGGATTGGTCCCTAAATGTCACACCCTAACCACAGGTATAGTATAAGCCTACTTCAAAAACTGCACAGCACAGTAGGCCTACGCAGCTACGGCAGACAACATGCCGATTTACGATAGCCCGCATTGCCCTCTTTGTGTTTAAATTTTACAGCCTCTCTACACACACGTCTGATGTTGAGTTGTTAATTGGTGTGAACGCACTACATGCTGATTGCTAGTTATAAATGTGCTATTTTGTAATCACATACTTGCATAGCTGTTTATGCACTTGCAGTATTTTACGCCCAACAACCATTCGTATACAAAACGTTTCCCATTTTCATACAGGCACAACACACATGTAATAAACTAATAAGGTAGTTCATTATACGTTAGTAGCAATGACGTGACACAGCGCCGAAACGGCGGTGCCTAAACGGTGACGCCCAAACGTCTGCAGCACCCAGAGGGTGAGCCGAAACGATCGCACCCAAACGGTCGCGCCCAAACGGCAGCACCCAAATGTCCTGCTCCGGTTACAAAATCATTTGACCATTTACTTAGTTAATTCAATTTTTGGAACAATCTGCTAAGAAAAATTTTAAAATGCGTATATGTCCGAGGGCGTCCACCTGTCGTCCAGGTGATAAATTTTCTGGGTCAGTGGCCAGACCGTGGACGACCGCCTTGCTCATCGTGTTTGATTCAATAAAACAGCATACTGCTGCCTAATAATGCGGTCAAAATACATAGTATCTTTTCCTGCTCTCATTTCGATGGGGGCTCTGCTCTGCTAGAAAAACGAGTCTGTAGACATCATGTAGCTTCAACCTCGCGTACATCGCTGGACTCACGTATGGGGTTCCGTGAGTGATTTTGACACTTACTTAAGGTTCCGCTGCAGCAAAAATGTTGAAAACCGCTGGACTAATGAATAAAATATTCATGTCCTTGCTGTGCACTATGGTCTATTTTGACAGTCATAGTCACTTGATCCTACAATTCGAATACACCTTCTGTGGGGCCTACTAGATCTGAAGCACAAGATAACTTTATAACTCAGGCACAGTAAAATAACGTCCAGTGAGTAAGCCTAATCCGAAAAATGGAATTCCAGGATTACAATTTTTTAAATCCAGGATCCCGGGATAAGGAATTCAATCCTGGGATTGCAATCACTATAGTCATGATAACAGGGCTGCAGTGCAGTAAAACCTACCCGCCGTGTTCAAAGAATGTCTGCACACACTCCTTGCTTTGTCGATCCCAAACCTTCACCGTTTTGTCATCACTGCCCGACACAATGAGCCGACCGTCCGGTGAAAATCTACCATTGTCAACGGTACACTGTTATGATATTGCCAGTTGTATGACACAAACAGTACATGATCTGTGAAAATACAATTATGTTAGATTGATCAGTTGACAGCAAGAGGTTATTAGACTTAGCTGGTTAAATATGCTGCATCACATGCACTGCCAATTAGTTAACCACTGTTCTGTCAAAGATAATCAGGTTCAGCATATACAAAAAACATGACAACAACAGAAAAGGTATATTTGTACAGTGTCATAGAACAAGTGTGAAAGACCACTTAATAGCACTGGACAGCACTTAATGACACACAAGTAAGGCATGGACAAAAAAGTAAGATTTGGTCTAGATTTTAAAAAATTCTTAATTGTTTGAAATCATAATGACAAAAAAATAAAAAAAACAGTTTTGGCTTCGAGAAATTGATGTATACAATTGCATACTTAGCAGATCGAACCCAGTTCATATGCTGATTCAATGAGAATTGAAACTTCTGTCTGTGAACAGCCCATATCTGCATATCAACACACTGCCAATTATAAAGATCATATACAACAAAACCTTTCCACTTCCATTTCTCATCATAGACAAGTTATAAATTTGTATAACAGCTAACCAACAGTTTACTACATTGTATATACAAAATTTTGGCAAACTTCTTTAAGTGACAAAAAAATTAGTGCTTACATCATCAAAGTGACAATTTTTTAATCAAAAAGTTTACTTGCACATAAGCTGCTCGTAACTGATTCAGTCAGTAAATAAACTCTATTCATCAGCAAAAATCTGAGAGCAAATAGGCTGGCCATACCAGAAAAGCAATGGATTCAAAGTGTGATAGCCTGTTTTTTCAGTTTCTTTAAAAAATCATGAGAAAATTACACATACCAGCTCACACTATTGCCAAATTTATTACGAAAACTAGAAATCTGGAGGAGAGCCCAAGGTGCAGCTGCCTGGTGCCATAAGTTCATATATATCTAAAATGTCCCACCCTATAAAATCCCTACAATTTTCGCTGAAATATGGCCTCAATTATTTTTATCATCATTCCCCAAAATTTTGATCTTAGTATGTCATCTAGTTCTGAATAAAAAGTGAAAAATACAAAAAGAAAGAACAAAGCAGAAACATAAGGCCTCCCTTTACTGCGTACAAGTGGCCTAATAAAAATGGCAGCTTTTATTGAGTGTGGTGTATCGTTTGTATTTGGGATATAGACACTTTAATGTCTTTAGTCTGCCTGTCTGTCTGTCTGTCGCTCTCTCTATCTGTATGCCTGTCTGTCTGTCCGTGTGTATGCCTTCCTGTATCTGTCCGTTTGTGTTTGCTAAAATCAGCAGTCACCTTGATCGATTTGTCATCGGAGGCACTGCACATCGACTGCCCATCTTGTGAAAAATCAACGCTCCGAACTGTCGCTGTATGAGCCTTGAACTCTGTCGACTCCCCTTTCCTAGCACACAACATGTGCAGACATTAAATAACATCTACTACATGTGCAGCCCCAATCTTCAACCCCCTTGAACTGAATTTCCAACTGTTAGGAAAATCATCATCCAGAAAATGTCAGCATCTGAACATTAAAGAGCCAATCTAAATCAAGTATCGAGAAATAATGCAAACGTATATAAACGTATATGAAATCTGTCATAAATGTATCAGAGGCATTTGTGATTATGAGGATTGAACAACGTGACCTATGCAATGTCGAGATTTTGTGGGCAGACAAAAATAGCGCAGATTCTGGAAAAATTTGATCAAGACATTAAAGTCATGAAATATTTGATCCATGAGCAAATCCAACCAGAAAACTTGTCACTGTCACACAGTCCTGCTTGTAGCAGACCAAGACTGACAAGTTGATAGTTGAGTACTCACACACTGGGAATCCAAAGCCTTATTGTCTTGTCTCGCGATGCCGATGCCACTAAATGTCCCGATGGCGAAAAACACACCGACATTACAGCATCCTAATGACACACAATGACAACAACATATGGTAACAATTCATTGAGAAATACTTACATCATACCATACCAGGACACACAACAAATAGAAACTATTCACTCCACATAAGTCAGGATGTAATAGCAACTTGAACAACAACAGTTTAGAATTAAACTAAACCTGAAAGTAAATGAAAAATAAGCTAACCAGTGCAGTGTCGCGTATTAAAAAAACAAGCAAAGCAGGAAGTTGGAATTTTTCGAGAGACATTGCAGATTTCCAACAGAATTATGACAGACAGCTGCAAATTTCAGACAGTGCTCAAAATTTTAATTTTGCTCCCAAAATTTCCGTAAAATGTGAATCTTTCAGCCTTAAATGTTGCATTTTTAAAGCCAACATTTTTTACAACAAGAAAAATTTCCAACGAATTTCTGACAGTCTAAAATTAAGAGAGGGGGACAATTGCCCCTCCTTCCTGGGGATGATGCCACTGAATCAGTGAGTCAAGTCTGACGTTTGTGCGATGCCACTTAGATAGCCACATGCTAAACGCAGAAGTGCAGAATACACATCAAAAGGTAGACTGACCTTGTGACCCACGAAGCGATAAGCTCTCATCTGAGGCTTAAAGTTCCACACCATTAAACACGAATCCAATGACCCCGATGCTGAAATATGTTAACAACATACAACAAACTGGAGTTAGCTGTTAGCTATTCAGAGACACATATGAGGTTGTTACAATAAAAGCTGATGATAATGCTGAGATGCTGACTGAAGTGAGTATTGTACAATGGCTGTCAGCAGTGGATGTAAGTTACTATAATAATAATAATAATAATAATAATAATAATAATAAGTGAACATTTATATAGTGCACTATCATTTCGAAGAAATCTCTAGTGCGCTGATATCAAGATATGGAATCAAGATGTCCGAAAAACAGTTGGGGATATGTTGACACCAAAGAAAACGTGAACAGTTTTGGCTTGCCCCAAGAGAATGCATAGTAACTATCGTAATAAATGAAATTGCCATGCAAACATCGTCTGAGCCACTGGTGGGCTAACCCACAGAAGTTAAAGTGGGTCCAGCAGAACAATTCACTACTACTAACTGCAGTGATTATTTACAAGCTAAAAATAAATGCACAGATTGCAGTAAACATAAATAGGTATAAAACATGATAATAAATCACACCAAGCTGTTTAGTGTTTGGGCTGAAATCCACCGATGTGACTGTGTCTCTGTGTCCTTTGAAATGCCGTTCAAGCGTTGGATCCTCCTGAAAGCACCAACAGTCTTTAACTGAATCAGCTTCAGTTACCAACACACTGTAAGCTTAGCAAAAACTCAGCAATTTTACACAAATGACTCAATTTGATTATTAACACAATATAAATGAAACAATAATTCTAGCAGTTGATCGGCGATCTTGCTGTTAGCACTGGAAAATTGCTAGAGGTAGATTGGGTAGACACATTATTGGGTAAATGGTAGAACTTACATTTGTGATAGACATATAAGACCTATGAACCATGCTAAGACACTATCACATATTTAAATCAGGCTTATTTTGTATTATATTAGAGTGCAGCTCAAACCAAAGTTGTTTTTTTTTGTAAAAACTGTGCGTCTCCGAATAAATTTCATTTATTGTATGGTAATTGATAACAAAAGTGACTGATTTCAGTCACAGTACTGGCAATGGAGTGAAAAAATGTGGCTGCATTTTTCCATTAATAACGCGATAAATGTAATCAGATGAAGTGGCAATCTACCGCTAGTAATTTTCTGTTCACTAGTGCGAGATCGCCGATCTACTGCTAGCACTGACCTAAATGAAATCATGCAGACTGTAATACATTTTGCATTTCAACAATTTCCATGACAACAAAGTAAAAAAATTATTAAATTGTATACAAAAAAATTGAAAGAGTGTAAGCATAAAATTTCATAAACACTTCTTTAGTAAAGGGGTTGTGGTAAGGTTGCCAGAACTTAGAAGATGTTGTGAGTGTATGCAGTATAAATGCGAACAAGCTCGACAAATGGATTTTTGGATTTGGATATTTAGTCGGCAGGGCCCCCAAACTGGGGCATCGCACCGACGGGCTGTGGTGTGTGAACAACTTGCCCAAGGTTGTTACTTGAGAGTGCAGTGGTTAGGGATCGAACCTCGCGGTCATTGGGTTCGACACGCTAACCACTAGACTACCAAGCCACACCATGGATAAAACATGGACACAAAAGGCACCTAGTGCTTGTCAGCCCATAAACTACAAGTGTAACTAAAAGACGTCGCTCTGCCAAACGCTTGTTTACTTAGTAGAAAAATGTATGACAGCAAGCTATTAGCACTGCTACTGGCGCTAAGATCAAACACAAGTACTGTCCTGCTAAACAAACCCAGCAAAACAGCAATCAAAAGTAACACGAAGTAAGCATTTTTAAATTACCAAGTGCGTGCCCATTTCCAGTTGCAGAAAGCAAACTGTGTTCAAATACAGAACTTTAAACAAATTAACAGCACAAGTCCAAACAAGCAAACAGTAAACAAACCAACGGCGTGACTAATTATCGCATTGCACCGACGGTTTGTGAAAGGCTGGGTCCAAGGGCGTGCTATTGGGTCACTCATAACCCGGATTAGCCAGTGCCAAGGCCACCGGGAATTCCCGTTCGGGAATTCCCGGGAATTCGCCGTTCGGGAATTCCCGGGAATTCGCCGTTCGCAAAATTCCCCCGGGAATTCCCGGGAATTTTTATGAATTGACATTTTTGCACTAGCCAATACTGTTATACAGGGCGTATTGCTGCGTATCAAAGCCACCGGGACCGGTCTTGTAGGAGCCCCGGGTTTTTCCTGGGATAGACCACGGAAATCTTCTGATAGTTTTCAGGCCCATCTAGCAGCAACACGATAGCGCTTTCTGCCTTAGCATGGAAGGGCATA
>Ga0209367_1011256_pt1 | contig 11890 bp, 8 predicted proteins | sample WorMetLIZISLAND2_FD_187412 | JGI IMG/M metagenome (GOLD analysis project Ga0209367, IMG submission 187412) | Marine gutless worms symbiont microbial communities from Max Planck institute for Marine Microbiology, Germany - Olavius geniculatus... ... | reverse complement strand
ACATTTGCGTTTAACACGGTAAGGTGATGACGCAAATTAGGTGAGGTGGAAAATGAGTGCACCTCGCATATATTTGGATCGTTTGCCATCTTTCTGCCAAAAATTATCAAAATCGGTGGAAATTTGAGGCAGTTCTGACAAAAACAAATCTGCTTAGTTTTTTTTGAGACACGGTGTATGTTACAGAGCAGAACTATCACAACTAGTGCATAGTATACACATATCCATGCACCACGCATATACAGTTTACACAATTTTCATGCCTGTCTTAATCTTATAAGTTTGCTTATAAGGGGGGGGGTAGCAATTGTTCCTTTGGGGATCAGGGACCATGTGTAATACAGTGTTACTGGGCAACACACAAGTATTGCTCCCAAATTGGAACTTATTTCGTCAAACCGTTTTAGCATGGTAGCAATTGCCCTCAGCTGTGTTGATGCAGAGACAGTCCTGCTCCTACTTGTGACGTGCAGGCACCAGCTAGCCTCTCCGGGAGTGAAAAAAGGGCAGCTTCGGTAAGGCGGAAGCCCCTCGCTGCTGGTATAGCCTCTCACACAGCAGAACGTGTGATACCTCCACGAGATCCCCCCTAGGCAGCTACAGCTGGTCAGTGTGCTCGCACGTGGCCAGCTGTAGGCTAAACTCAGGCGGTCACCTCAACGTCGAAGTCCGATGACTCGGACATGGAAAACCAGTGCAGTTTGACAGCAGTTCGGCAGTGCACGTCAACCGTCAACGCTCGCCAACGATTAAGGTTCAGCAACAACGACAACTGACAATGCCTACCAGTCTGTCAGCTGTGGGCAATGACAGCCGCCTTTGAGTGGTGTCCCCATTCAATGAAATGGCTGTCAACTTCACGAGGAAAAAATGGAAACCTCCGGAATCACCTTCAAGTGGGAAGATCTGGTGGAATTCCTCCTCTTCAGGGCATCTGCCCCCTCCCCTCCATATAGGCAGCGCCTGATCGAGCTCGTTATGTCAAAACAACAACAACAACAGCAACAACAAGTTTGCTTTGATAACAACCTTTCCTCAAGACGTTATTCAATCAATAATATTGGTAATAAAACTATTTATAACACATAAAACAGCGATCACCGATAGTGCCGTGTCGCTGTTTTGTACAGCGCGACTGAAGCAACTCGCAACGACTTCAGGACGATAACCAAGCCGACCACATCCGACTGCAGGAAATGCAACTGATGCAAGTCCACGCTGTCCAGCCATCTCCAGGCATTTCTGCAGCATACTCTGCAGCAGCTGCAACAGTACAGACAGTACAATCTCAGGTAACATCAAACACTCACTCAGTCTCACTGCCAATTAAGCTGGCAGAAGTAAAGGGACAACACCGATGGAAAGTAAAACTGTAGTTGTGTAGAATTATAATTATATCACAGAGTTAGCTGTTAAACGTAGTACAAACTAGAGCATATCAGACAGGCTGTAATGTTTGATAAAATTAAGTTTTGTCACAGAGGCTACGGAGGTAATACATAAGTAGAGGAGTCACTATTATTCTGCAAGTCTTCAAAAACTCAGTAATGTGGCAAGCGACAAAAACAAATGGCGACTAATTATGGAAAAGTCATCAGACATCTATAGGAGCTGAGCCGAAGATTTCTGATAACAATGATCATAATGATAATAATAGTGAGTCTACTATCCAGCAGCCTGGTTTGACCTGCCGCATCACTCAAGCAGTTATGATAAATTATAAAGCATTTCTACACAGATCAAGCCTTATTTCGTGCCAACTCACATAAACAGGGTCTCACCCACAACAGAGCTGTGCAAATTGCTATCAAAAATAAAAAACGCCACAAAAGCACAAAGAAAAAGAAAGGCCAAAAACACCTGGAAAAATGATTCGGAGAAAGATGTGTGGACAACAGATTTCAAAAACAGCTGGAGAAAGACGGATCACATAAGTGGCAGCACAGGACAAATATAAGTAAGTAAGTCACCACACACGATGGCGAGTACGGCAACAAAAACTAGATAGCAGTCGTAGCCCGCAGGTACCTCCGCCAAGGCAATGCTATTCGCCAGGTGGCGTCACCATCTTCGGTTTTGCAGCGGTTCCGCTTATGCCCCCTTTAACGCAATGGTAACGAAAATTTCAAAGTGATCCAGAATCCAGGATTCCTGCCGGATCACCCCCAAAATTGAATCACTTGTAGCTTATGCCATGCCCGACATACCGTCAAAATTTCAGAAAGATCCGTCCATAACTTTTCGAGTTAACTTGCTCACACACAGACAGACAAACAGACAAGCAAACAAAGTCCGACAAAAAACATAACCTCCTTGGCGGAGGTAACAACTGCAAAATGCAATAAATTATCATTGACCTACCTCAACACTGTGCTGATTTCGGTATCTCCTAACGGCCGCATGGTAGACATGCCGTGCCTCGAGGGACCCATATGCACATGTAACCGTCACGTCTTTGCCAAATCTGACTGGAAAATGACGACTTGAAAACTCCTAAACGTAAAACACAAAAGATAAAACGCATGGTCAGGCAAATCACTAAAAAAGATGCAGCATTGATTTCGATATCTAAAATTACCATTTTTGTATACAGCCTGACAAAAAAAATACAGAAACAGGAACAAAGAGCAGAAATCTACCTGCTGCAATTGCATCCCAGCAGCCTCGAGAAAAGCAGAAGATACAGCGCCATTCTTGGACAAGTCATGCGAGTCACACGCAACCAGATTCACCAACACATCTGCCTGCAAACAGTAAGCTTACTTAGATAATTGATAATAAACTATTACTAGCACCTTTACTCCACTTCTTAACCCAGCTATTTTTTGTAGTTACTCATTGTTAAACCAGGTGCTGCATCTTTGAGATTGCAGCAAGATTAGTTTAACACTATCTATGTGTTACATCTTAAAACACTTTAAATAGCAATTATATGACACTTACACTATGTGTGGTTGCACATCAATATCTAACTGCAAAAAAGCTAACATGAGAAAAAAACGATAATTTAGGCAAGACACTAACAGTCAAAGTAATGTTCGGTAAAAGTCAGGACTGATAAGATAACATTTTACATACCTTCACATTAACTATGTTTTCTCTTAGTGGTCGAATTGAAGATTTAGCTGAAGATGACATACCAGCAGTAGCAACCACACGAGATCTCAACAAACTGCAGCAACGTACGTGAAAAATGTGAACAAATAACGATAAAATGCTGTCACACAAAAGCTAGCTGCTAGGCAAAAAAGTTTTAAGAAAAAGCAGTTAGTTAACTTAGTGGTGACTAAAACTACGCAATCAATCCACCACGGAAAATTTACAATCTAGGCACTTACTGGGCATATTCTGCATAAAATTGCTATTAATAGCATGTTTACTGCAATGAAACTGACACCTCATAGGTAGAAAAAATGTCCCAAAAATAAGTAAAATTCCAACAAACTCATACAGCAATGACAAATATCTGTAACGCCTATGCATTCATCACCGCTTCTGCTTACCATATTAGCCATAGCAAAAGCAAAATATTCAGGCGTCTCCTGTCCTTTGTCACAATGCAGTCATGTTGCAATGGGGGCGTAATCTGGCAAACGTAGCACGTTATGTTAGGTTGTGTACAATGAGACATATGTATGTATAAGTAGGTAAACAGTATTCTAGTGTGCCACATCAAACCAAGGTCAAAACATCACAATGCCGACTGCAGAATAGTAATGATGACTAGTACACATTCATATACTGCTTACCAGTAAATATTAAGTCATTTATTATTAAGGCAGTAATAGCTAGCACATTACCTCGTATCATGATCAGAATCAACTGCTATTGAGCACTGAAACCTAAACTGCAAAGCTTCAATTATCTGCCTTCCATCTCCATCTGCCTTTCTGAAGTCCTCTGACGTTACACCTACAAATGGTGCCAAGGCATCAGCACTACCTTACAGCAAGTGATACGCAAACATGGAAATTAAAGCCACTTTAACTAATTATGCTCTGCCATAAAAATATGTCAAACTACATCCCCGAATCATGTCAGAAATATCCTTTTTTATCTCCAACTGTCTGGACCACATAAAATACAGAAAGCTGTGAGTGATCATGGTGATATCCTCCATACACTGAGAATGATCAAAAGCAAAGTTAAACAGATTATTATCATGAGATTCAACACTGGCACTGGAAGATATGACATTTGAACCGTGTAACATATCATGCTGTTTGATCAACAGTGAAGAACATCTTGGCTGACTAGAATCAAGCGTCAAAACTTAAATCTAGCCACGCAGATTAATTAGTTCACAAACAATGATAGCAGATGCTTGACAGAAAACAGTCAATGGCCATGTGATAGAATTCCACACACAACCAACCAACCAACCTTACCAGCCTAGAAACATCACTGCCATTTGGCCCTTATCAAATTATATTGTAAAGTGAGAAAAGCGTGCGACTAAACTAATGGGCAATAGCATGTAGGAATCATCATTAGATTTAGATTTATTATGTATATCTTGTGGTTGCGTTGTTAAAAGTTGCTCTTGTCAACTTTACATTAAACGAATATATGATGATGATCAAGAAACTGTAAACAAACGAACGGATGTCAAACTGATCCATAAACATATAATTGCAATACTACATCTTAACATCACAAAAATGCACATAAAATAGCAGCAGGTTGCAGTAAAAATAACAGTGAAAAAAGTCTCTAGCACCAAGTCATAACACAGTGACTACGTGGTGACTAAACCTGGTAACTGCAAGTCAAGTTTCTCAGAACACACAGCTTCGATGTACATTGACTGGAGATATTTTTCAGCGGACACTACATCGTTGAACAGACCAATCAACAGAATAGAGTTGACGGAGTCATCAAAATGTACATTCACTTCACGCAAACTACAGAACAGACACAGTTAGACACGTATTCATAGTCGTACATTCAATTGAGATAGCAGTTAACAAATTGCAACTACTGGCAATATTAACATAAACTGCAATAAAACAAAGTTTGAAACAATGGCTGTAGTCCACATAACATCAAAACAGTGCCAACAACTGGAGGCAAAAAACAAGCAGAAAATATGTCCTCAAACAACAATCTAAAAATGAAGAAGAGTTTGTTCTTCAGGTGGACTGACTTATGGACAAGTTGTAGTTGCTGCCATCAGTTGATAGTGGGACTGGGACAGTTTGGTAGTAGAGACTGAAGCAAATGGACATGACTGCACGCGAGGCAACAGAAGTGTGCATCATCCGCAGTACCAAACCCATTGGCAACTAATTCTGTAGCCTGTTTTAGGCAGCACTGTTAACAGCGTTAGATGTGCAAGCCACTGTGTGGTAAAGCTGGGATTAATCGATTCGCTTGGCAAATCGATTCAAATTGATTCAACAAGGGGAATCGAACCCGAGTTTATTTCAATTCGACCCGCTAATTTCGTGAAGTGCTGAAGCCAATTTTTGTTGGTTGGCAAACTCGTGTTTCTGCGCGCAAATTGGCGCTAACTGCATGCAGGCGTTCTCGTTGCACACAACTTTGGATTAGTTTCACTTCACTATCACATTGTCATCAGCTTCCGTACAGGCTTAACCAGTGACCAATGACATTAACCCTCTCTTCCGTGATGTGACTTTTTTTGCTTACGACTTTCAGTTGATTGTTTTGAGTTGATCTATACCGGCGAATGTGATAGTACAGTAGTACGATAGTACAACAGTCCAGGCCCAAATTGCAACTCAGAACTCATAAAGAGCTTGAATTTCCAGTGAACAGCGGTGCCATACGAAGTTGAAGGTTAAATAAGTAGCAAAACCAAAAGTTGCAATTTTTCTACAGACACTGCAAATTTTTGAAAGAATTCTAACGAAAAGTTGCAAAATTCTTAGAAGAAGAGATTTGAGTGCTTAACATTTTTATTTTGTCCATGAATTCGTCTAAAATAGAGTTTGCATTTTGGACGAACACTTTCAGACAAGAAGATATTGTTTATAATTTTTCGACAGCCGAAAATTTAGGCTGGGCATCTGCCCTCTCTCACCATTTGCCCCCTTGCAAGGACGTTGGTGCTAGTGAATCATATCGAATCGGAATTCTTCCGAATCGAATCGAATCGAATTTCTTGTCAGCCGAATCGCCCACCTCTACTGTGTGATCTGTCACACTCGTGCACAACGCTAAAACGGTTTGACGAAATAAGTTCCAATTTGGCAGCAATACTTGTGTGTTGCCCAGTAACACTGTATTACACATGGACTCTGATCCCCGAAAAGAACAGAAAATTTGGTGTTGGAACCCATACTCAATATCTGCATTGCAAATTGTTGCCAAACAAGTCAAACAGCAAAATGGTTACTATAGACAGCAATCCATCTGTACCATCTTATGCTGCCTCCAAAATAACATATTTGAAAAGATGCCACCCACGCCAAATGACTATGGCTCTTGATTTGTTAAATAAAAATACACAGATGAAAAAAAACTACACAAACCAAGTGCTACATGCTAAAACACACTTAGGGGTCAAAGTACACAGTGTTGTGCTTTTAGCTATTACTAAAGTCAAGTCTAAACACGGACAACAAGATATTAAGCATCACTGACACCAATTTATTTACTTTGATAAAAATGCTGACTGCAACACAACCAATTTTGTTACTTGTCTATCCTCTGTAGATACATCCTGCACTTCAGTAATGAACAGAACATGCCATGTAAAGTTACCTGTCATCCTGCTGAATTTCGTGACTTCTGAAATGCATTAATTGATAGATTTCACGTCTGAGTTTCACGGCATGACTTATTGCGCTGTTCTCTTCAAGCATCTTATCAAGCTTGTCAGCAGCATCGGCTGCATCATCCACACAGCCCTCAATGACCAACGTCATGTCTGCGTCAGAGATCTGCAGCAAACGTGACGACTGCAAATCATCAATACATTCCTTCCACACCGACGACTGCAACAGTTTGGTCTGATGATGCTCCAATGGTATACGTCTGGCAACCAAAGAAGACTCTATCACATGCTTAACTCTAGTGAGTCTATCCTGGCAATCTGTCATTATCACTGGCACTGCATCTTTGAGACAGAACACGGCCACTAGCCGTTCTCTCTCCAGCCGTGCATCAAGCCAGTCCTCACCGACTTTTGTTGACAAGAGTTTAGCAACAGCGTTAGAGACATCGACCCTAGCCGTGGTGAAGCTGGCAACCAGTTCGTGGAGCTTCATATCAGTATCCTCAATGTCGTCAGCTCTGCCAGATATTTTCACAACACATTTATCTAACTTCACACGAACATCGGCTTCAAACTCCAAGCAGCTGTCTGTGATCAGCTTTTGAAGAAGCCGCAACTTGTCATGTGGGAACGGAAGTTTTTGACACCGATGCTCTTCCGCCAAAGAACGCTCAACGCATTGGCGAAGTTGCTCACAAGATGACTCAACATGTGACGTGTCAAGCTTTTCACAGACATCACCATGCACCAAACTTTCATCCTCTCTCACATTCTCGCCTATTTGCTTACTTTGCTGCTCATTATAGTCAAGTGGCTGCCACCAGTTAGTCAGAATGTCGTCACGAGATTCAGCATTGGAACTGGAAGATATAGCATTTGAACAGAGTAACGCATCATGCTGTTTCATCAACAGTGAAGAACATTTTGGTTGATTAAAATCAAGAGTCATACTTAAATCATTCCTGGAAGCTTCAGTTACATTGTCTGTTAACAGCAACGTCTGTCCCTGGCACTGAACACTTTCTTCCTTCAAAAGTCGTTTGGCAACTGAAATTACAAACAACGAATCTGCTGTAACTACAGAACCCAAAGTCTAAAATATAAACAGCCTTATTACAGAAGTAAGTGTGAATAACTCTGACATTCTACTGCCTAGCATGCATTTATCATTCATTATTATTATCACAAAATAAAGTGACTATGTCCAAATGGCTACTAAATGCTTAAAAAGAAATTAAAATAATGATAGTGCAAGGCATAAAACATAAACACAAACAAGCTAGTAGGCAATGTGGCTCCAACTGATATATAAAATATACAACATAGGCCATAAAAATGAATACATAAATAAATAAATAAATAATGGTTTTATTTCTACGCCATGGACAAACACAACCTAACATGATTGGACACCACTTCCATAGGCCTACATTATTTTTACTGTGTTGGTCTGTGGGAATTGGTTACCACCTGCTATCTGCTTGAGACTAGCCCACAGTACTTCATCCTAATACCCCTATCTTATGTGGACTTGCTTACAGCTTACAATACATCAACACTGCAAGATTATAGCACCTAGCCTATCAGACAATGTCCATGTGACAGTCAGTGAGTAAGTATGATTAGAAACACAGCTTTTTTGCCTGTATATAAATATTCACAACCCGGAGAGAAATAAGCATCCCCAATTATCACATTTGATAGAGGCAGATGATGTATGTGGGTAAAAATAATAGATGCCCTTCATAGTACTGGCACTGCATCAAGCTGAAAGCTGACTTAAGCCTGTTAAGCCGACGCAGTCATTCTGCCATTTGGACAAGATGCATACACCTGCTGCATTGGACATGCCAATACTGTTGCTCATCATGATATATTTATTAAATGTAAAGTTGACAAGTGCAACTTTCAACAATGCAAGCACAAGATACATAGTAAATCCAAAAGCATGCAAGCGGAAATGTCTCATAGTTTGTCCGAAAGCTAAAAACAATTTTAACAAAACTTACTTTCAAAAACTATCATTACAGACAGAACAAATGGGTGGATTTATGGTTAAAACACTAAAAACAAACAAACAAATCGAGTATCGTAATAGGTTCATTAGCTAATAACTGTTAATTAAAAGAAAGTTCATCGCCTATAAAACAATTAGTATACAAAGCAGCGATTTGCAATATTCACATTCACATCATTTCAGTTAAGTTAGGCTACTAGTAGTATAGGTTGGTGCATTGCGTTGTGGACTGAACAGCAGCAGACCGAACACACAGACAGACAGACAACCAGACGGACACATTTTCTGCTATGAAAAAAGCCAATGAAAAAGATCTGTCTGAGACTAAGAGTTGCTTTGAGCAGCTGCAAGAAAAAAATATAAAGTGCAGACATGGCCAAAGTTTTTCACCAATAGCTTAGACTGAAAACATGCATTTAAGTTTAAATACTGTTTAAAAAATAAAAAAAATTAAAGATCAACATTAAAACTATTCCACATTAAATATGGATGCAGCTGTTATAAGCATCATCATCATTATTTATTTGTCTAGAAACAGCATCGGTAATGCACTGCGTGAAAAATAATGTACAATAAAATACCTTTAGAATCAGCAAATGTAACAGTGGCAGTGTGAGTTGCTAAGTTTAAGTCCACATTTTCCACTGGTCCTCCGGAAGGACAGAATCTGAGACTCTCAAAGAATAACCAAAGTCCTTCTTTGCACATATCAGCAGGTACACCACTGACATGCAGTTGTCTGTTATTAAATGTCATATTGTATTTGGGTGAATCTTGCAAACTGAATGCACAACAGAAGAATGATAATAATCAGCATCATCCAATTCCCCAAAGCATAAATAGGCTTACATATACCAACAACAATACAATAAAGCTGTAATGTGGCAAGGAAAAACCAGGCAAAAACTGTGTTCACAGTTGCCCTGATAACAGTGCTGCCAAGAGATCTCAAAACGACCATGTGGGAGATTTTTTCCCCTCCCTTTCCTTCCCATTTCTCTATCCTCCCTTATCCCCCTTTTTCTTCCTGTTCTCCCATTTTTACCTCCGCCAAGGAGGTTATGTTTTTTGTCGGACTTTGTTTGTTTGTCTGTTTGTCTGTCTGTGTGTGAGCAAGATAACTCGAAAAGTTATGGACGGATCTTTCTGAAATTTTGACGGTATGTCGGGCATGGCATAAACTACCAGTGGTTCAATTTTGGGCGTGATCCAGCAGGAATCCTGGATTCTGGATCACTTTGAAATTTTCGTTACCACTGCGTTAAAGGGCGCTTAAGGGAACCACTGGCAAAGTGAAGATGGTGACGCCACCTGGCGAATAGCTTTGCCTTGGTGGAGGTACCTGCGAGCTACGACTGTGTTCTAGTCTTCCCCTTGCATCCCACTTCTCCTCCTCTCTTTCCCTGTACTTCCCTTCCCTTAGAAATAGGACTCCCTAAATTTAGCTTGTTCTCAATCATTATTCATAAACTTCATTCTTAGTTGAATCATTAAGACAATTACATCAGATTTACAAACAACGCTTCACAGCAATATGGCACACATAGCATGACCTCAAACACAGGTAGGCCTAACGACTAGTTTTTATGGACATCGGCACCAGTAGGGTTAGGGTTAGCAGTTGGGGTTAAAAGGTTAGTGAAAGTGTTTTAGTTAAGCTGCACTGAAAATAGAATGTTGATCAGTGTAGTCCTGCACTCATAATAAAATCTGGGTCAGCGAATATGCACTGATAATTGCACCCACCTTACAAAGGTGAAACTAGCCAAAGAAAAGTAAACAGTAAAGGTGCGTACAGAGCAATGTAACTAAACTAAATTGAACTGAACTGAACTGAACTGAAATGACACGGTTATGGTTTGATGAACTTACCGATGGGCAAGCATGGCTGTAGCCCACTGGCCATTGGTTGATGATGAAGGACAAATAAACTTCAGCGTGGCGTTAAGTCCTAAGACTACAAGAACAGGTAACAATAAGCTTAAACAGTGAAGTCACGTAATCGTAGTCAGCGCAATGAGACGTTTTTACTTTTTAGTCATGTCTGTAAGACCGGGCAAAAAGTTTGGTTTTTAGTCTGCTGCAGGAAACTTGCAACGACGGCAATGACCGGACTGACTCCGGCAAACTGTTCCAGACCGATGCAGCACTCGCTGGAAAGGTGCAGTCGCCAATGGTAGAACGCACAGTGTGTGGAGCAACCAGCGCTGATGTAGTCGAAGAGCGCAGTCGTCGACGTGCGATGAGGTGTGACACGCGCTGAAGATCTGAAGCCAGGTAGCCAGGTGCAGAGCTATGGAGGCAGCGATACGTACACGTACGTGAGTGCAGTCAAGTAAGCCAACAACGCTGTTAGATGGTGCCTACTGTAATGCATTACTGCTTGCCCATTGGTCAGTTCGTCAAAAACCAAACCATGTTACTTAATATGTTTAGTTCAGTTACGTCGCTCTGTACTCGAATTAACACGATACCATACGGCACGATACGGATTTGCCCTTGAAAACTGATAGCCAAAGATGTAAACATTAGTTTCAAAGTCAGAGACATAACAGGGTATTTATCTGTCACACAATTCATCTTCTGAATTTGCTGTTGGATGGCCATAGTAGTTCAAGCCCTGTATGCGATTTGAAGAAAAGCTGGACAAAATCGAAAGTGAAACTAGTTGTTTTACTTGTAGATAATATGGTCGCAGTGCCAGTCTATCCAACCCGACTACTGTTTAAAAATACTTCTGTAACGCATACTGTGAAAGAATAAACCGACTACATTAAACACCACAAAGCACATCCAACACAAAAATGTTTACTTAGTCCGTCAACAAAACGGCGTCAAATGAGATGGGAGTAGGGCTGCCGCGGGTACCCGGGTACCCGTCGGGTACCCGGGTAATAAACTACCCGGGTAATTTTTTACTACGCGGGTACCCGCATAGACTATTTAATTTAATTATTTTTTAATTAATATTAAATATTCTATTTTTTACTAGCACTAGTTTTGCATTTTTTAATAATTTTGTTGTTTCGTTTGATGCTGTAACTTTTAAGTTTCGAATTTTCAATTAGTGCGCTGTTCCATCTCTAAATATTCGAGGACTCGTGGTCCTACACAAGGTTTATTTCGCATAA
>Ga0209367_1011255_pt1 | contig 11891 bp, 4 predicted proteins | sample WorMetLIZISLAND2_FD_187412 | JGI IMG/M metagenome (GOLD analysis project Ga0209367, IMG submission 187412) | Marine gutless worms symbiont microbial communities from Max Planck institute for Marine Microbiology, Germany - Olavius geniculatus... ... | reverse complement strand
CTTTTTAACGGGCGGTTATAACACTGCAGACATTGTGGTGACAGACAGGGGGGATGAAACAGGTCGTGATATATTGTATTCTATCTCGTCGCACGTGTGTGAAAAGGCGCTGTATTTGCCGGCGTCTGTAGGTTCGTGTGCGCGGGGTCAGTTTCAGTGTCAGTCGAGCTATCGTTGCGTTCGTCATCAGCAGCTCTGTGACGGCGTTTCACATTGCACCGACGCCTCCGACGAGCTCCTCTGCTGTATGCGTTCGCACCATCCACTTTCATTTATTCATTCATTCATTTATAATTTAGGCATTAAGACCCATGAAACAGCATATACAGACAAGAGCAACGGCATAAAAACATAGGCCTACACAAACCTTAAAAACCTTAAAAATTGATATTCTTCTTAGACAAATAATAGCACTAGTGTTACAGACTGTCATTAAGTTACTGTATAGGAATTTTACTGATCGAGTTACTGTTCTCTCTCTGTGTGTGTGTGTGTATTTCCTTCTGTCCTGTACTTAGGTTAGATGGGCAGCAGAAGGGGTGTTCTGCCGGGTCTTGTTGTCCACCACTTGTTGCATGGCAGTTATGTTATTTGCCAATGTTCTCTGATTGTTGTATGTATTGATGTCATTGCTTCATTGGAAATAATAAATAAATAAAAAAACAGACGGAAAACACACATGGATTAAAAACTGTACAGTACAATATTAAACAAAAAAGAACAAAAAACGGTTTCTTTAAGACACGACGGATTATTTACTCTAGCGCTATCTGTTCGAATTTCTGTGCATCATGGTGTTGCTTAGGCTCATTTAGGACCTATTGTAATTTATTTCTGCTTCATTTGATGACTGAATGTTGCAAGAAAACAGAGCAGACTGTCATCATCATCAAATGATTTGCATTTAGTTTCTGACGCACTACATGTTACACCCGCTGCATCTGAAATATTGCTTTTTATGTAGGCTACTCTTTACAGACAACGGTACGATTAAAATAAGCCTACATTAATTTTATCACAGATCGTGTGGAATGGATACAAAACGAGTAAAAAATGCAAAAATAGGAAAACTACAAAAACGACATCAAGTAGCTTTTTGTATATACGTTAATAAATTTAATTAGTATGTTATAAATGTACTTATAGTGAGATTTTTCGTGGCGAATGCGGAACGCAAGAAGCGTGCAGCTGATGTCTCTAGATCTTATCCGACGACACCCACGCCCCTAGCGACTGTCTACCGAGGCAGCGACCGCTATTACTATTTTTGCGCTGATCGATGGTCCGCCGCATGGAGCGACTTTGCCTGTCGACACATGGGCTTTCAGTAAGATCGCCTGCTCAAAAATATGTTCTAGACAAACCTAAATAAATATTCGTTTTGCATTTTAAGTGGTCTGCAGTTTTCGAGTAATAAGTAAGCAAGTAAAGTACAAACTTTTACGGCGCGTACAGTCTGAAACCTCTGATGTAGGCCTATTCTGCTGCACTCTGAGTTAGATCTGGCCACAGAAAGTTCATAATATTGGAGAATTTAAACAGCGGGTTTCGCAGGCAAAATGTCACAGTGGCTTAAAAGGCATCATCAAAGCACTGAGTGGCAATACTGTTTAGGTGTAACCTAATGCTTTTTACCAGGCGAAGTGATCGGACGATCTTCGTCTATTCGTTGCGTTCTGATCGACTTCTGCAACTCTACACCAGCTACATGTCCTCCAACTTTCTGGCGTCTTTCACCTTCACAAGGTTAGTGTCTCGCTCGCAGAAATTCAACAGTTATCGTACGCTTATACACCGACGATAGGCTAAGTAGCTCTGAATATTAATATTTCATTCCTGGCATTGTAACGTGACTAACGTCACAGAGTAGGACTAACGAGTAAAGAGTAAGTTTGTAGGTAATAGTTTACTACATAATTATATTAAACATACGTGCATTTATACACAAAAACAAAACTATTTCCAATTGAGTCACAATGTAACCTATTAAGAAGACAGTGATTTAAAACACATATTGAATTTAGTATTGAATATTTTATGCATTTCCATTGCCAACATGAAACGTAGTGGATTACAGATTACCGTATATGGTGAATATCTACAGTAATCTGTAAGCCTAGTTTTCTGGAAACCCAGTGCATAAGTGTAATATAATTAAAGATTATTATCATCATCTAGTTACATTCATGCATGATGGCAAATGCTGATGCGTGTTGCTAATGCAGTCGTTGCTTTTCGAAGCAGAAGGTTTTGCTAAACTGCGCTACGAAAGGTAACAGATCTATCTTTATACTATTGCCTTAACTTTCGCTATGAGTATGATAACACTCAGGCCGTGGTCGCGTGTGAAATAGAACATTTGCTAAATGTGTTACAATGTGAAATATTGTTTGCATATGTGTCAGGTTGCAACTTACACGTAAAATAAATCAGAAACATTTTTGATAAACATTTAGCCAATTTTTGTTTTACATTTGACCACGACTTAACGGAATGTGTTATCAATCGGCCAAGGCCATGGATGCCATAAACTTAATGAAACGTTGTTTCAGGATACAGCTTTTTTCATATCCACAAAACGTATGTATAAATAAGTAAATCCAAATACAAAACGCGTTATTATTTTGTCACCAACACTTTAATTTGTTTTTTTTTCAATTATTCACTTACACTGACCGTTAAATTTTTTCAATATAAACATTGTGCATAAACAAACTAGAAGAGCATTAAGAAAGCAAAAATCTCTGCCGCCGACAAGTCAATTTTTTCCGTTGTGTTGCTGCAACCGTACGACCATAATTTAATCACCTCTAAGCTGGGCTAAGTCTAACTTTTCCTGAAAATTCCAGCAAAATCCGCCTAGAACGTTTTGTGCAATTTTGCTAAGAAACCAACAGATAAATAAATAACTAGCTAAATAAACGAGGGGTATCGCATAACCTTCTTGGCGAAGGTAAAAACGCGTTAAAACTAGCGTTCTTGTGTACAGTTTAGAAGAATAAGCCGTTTATAAACGTTTATTGCGACAATATCTGCGGCGGTGTAGAGTGTGGACGTCGGGTGGCGAGTGAGAATCAGTTGAACGATTACATCGAGTCAGGCTCAGCGGCCAGTGACGCCGCGTGGCCGTGGCGTGCCGCTCTACTCAGAGACGGACAGTTTCTCTGCTCGGCGACAGTCGTCTCCACGCGCTGGCTGCTTACCTCGCCCCGCTGTCTCATGTACGTAATGCCCTGTTTACATGGCGTCGAGCGCTTGACAAGCCAGCTCGTCCAGATTTTAAAATTCATCAGTGTACCACAGTTATCAGTTTCTCATTTACTGGCGTGTAATTTAAATTTTTATTTCGATCTTAATACTGTGTTTTTGTCTGTTATATATTTCGTATTAGCTTAGTTAGCCTACAGGATGTTTCACTGTAAACGGATTAGACTGTGTTAATGTATGCCTAACCAGTTTTAATTCATTCAGCACTTACGGCGCCATTTTTGAACAAAACTATAATTGCTGTGATTTGATCAGGTCGCGAGGACGTGTGAACTCGTCCAGTCTAGCAGTACGCGCGGGTTCAGTACACTTGTTCAGTCATGACTCCGAGAGTGTCCAAGTGTCCAGCGTGGACCAGGTCATCGTTCATCCGTCGTTCAACGTCGAGACGGCCAGCAGTCACGTGGCTCTGGTCAGGCTGTCCCGGCGACTGACGCTGACTGAGACTGTACGGCCGGTCTGTCTGGACCAGGTCACGTGGTCAGGCAGTGCCCGTTATGGCGTCTGTGTCGTCGCGGGCTGGGCACCCTCTCGCGCCCCTCCACCCTGTGCGTATATCATCTTAGCATCCAACGGTTTCATAGTTATAACGAATTTTTTCATTACTTTTTTGTATTTCTTTTCGTAAAAACCTATCTTGACGTTTTGCGTACGTACGTGGTTCAGATTTTTTTTATCTTTTCAATTAAGAAGGCGCTCGCGAAAGCACGTTTTCCGCCAAGTGAATTTTTTTACTCCGCACACGCTACGTAGCAAAGAGGAGTATACGAGATCAGTGTTATACTGATGACGACTGACAACTGATCGACGTTCGTTCCTGGAATAGCCTTCCTGGAAGAAATTCAAATGGCCATATCTCAGCAACCAATCATCCAATCCACTTCCGATTTGGTTCTAGGGTAGGCTTGTCGGGGTCGGCCAATTTAACAGTGCCATTTATATTTACGCCCAACTGACCCTTGTTGCCATGGCAACGAAATTTGGAACGAAATGGCTATAACTCGGTTTTCGTAAGATATATCTGCGAGATTTTTGCGTCTGTAGGGGGTTTTCAAGCTTGGGCCGTCAAACGCTGTCAACCAATTTTCTCTTTTTACTAACCCCCGTTGCCATGGCAAGGAAATTTGGGACAAAACAGGTTATAATTCGGCTTCTGTAAAAGATATGCCTTGGATCTTTAGTTGCAGTTGTAGCAGTAGTAATGCTGTAGTAGTAGTAGTAGTAGTATCGGCGGGATGTGCGCGGAGTATGCACTAGATTGGTTACAATCTGAAGTATTTCTTGTACATTTTTGCACGTTAATACCTATATAGCTATAATGCTCGCCGCTGTTGCTGCAAGCGTTGCTGCTGGTGACATCACACACAAGGTGACGTGATGACGTCATTATTGGATGACGTCATGCTGCTGCACACACACGCACTCACACACACACAGACACACATTTGATGAACAGATAATCTCTGCCGTTCACTACGTTCAGTTGGCCGAAAAAAATAAACGTTGAACGGTCAGTTTGAAAATGGTAACGAATTTTATAATAACATTAACAGACTTTCTGTTTCAACGTACTTAGGCCCCTACTTATGTGCAGTGACAAACGTTTGGTGAGCACGAAGAAGCTGTATTCTGAAGCAATGGAGTAAATGGACTTAGTCTAATATGACCAGCAAAAAGATTGTCGCATTTTTATTTAGCATTCACTGAATTGCCACAGTTTTTTCATAAAAACGAATTTTGAACGTTTTTAAAATTATTTTCCGAGGCTTGTTACATCCACGCATTGTTTATCAGGTGCTTTTGGTTGTGTTTTTACTACATTTTAGCGTTCTGCGTATATATCCATATCTGCATTTGATAGTCGAACTGGAAATTGCTAATGACTCTGGGTTTGTGTGTAGCGGTGTCACGGCACAACGCTCTGAGACAGGTGCGTGTGACGTCACAGCCTCTGAGTCATTGCATTGGTCAGCAGCAGCAGCAGCAGCAGCAATACTCGAGCAGTCAGTCCAGTCTACTGTGCGTTAGTCCGCCTTCGTCCAACGACACCTGCATTGTTAGTTATTCAGTTCTAATACGAAAACTATGTTTTTACGAATACGGATCAAACATGCACAAAGGCACAGTTCAAACACAAAAGCGTAGGCTGCGATACAAAAGATGAATACAAAAAAAAATTAAAATGTATGGTTAATCAATCACCATATGCAACTGACAGCAGACATTTTCTACAAGAAACCAAGCTGTCGCTACAGTGGGCCGACCGTACCGCTTATATCAGAAGGCCAGCGTCCGACTTCTGGTCGCAGAAAGAAAGCAATTTCCCTGAGTGACTACAGTCCCAACCATGTTAGGTGACGCTGCTACATCGAACGCTACAATCAACGCCAGGATACAACGCGGTAATTCGGCACACGTTGTTGATTGGCTGCAAGCAGCAACTACACTGTATGCGTTTAAAATTGCAGCTAAACTGTTGCAGATAGAGACATAGTTACTATTGACAACCTAAAGGAACTTGTCATCGCCCTATCCGACAGTACCATCGCCGACCTCTTAGAACGTACTGTTAACACACAATTATGCGTTAATGACAGGCCACAGACGACAGACGACAGAGTGACAGACAGACAGACAGACTGTACCCAAGGCCCGACGCAAAAACTGGTACTTATTGACAGCAGTGACAGGTTTTATAGATGACTTTTAAACGCCAGAAACAGAACTTCGATCTCATAATTTATGCACGTGCTATCACTTATCATGCCTATATATGAACGGATGGCTGAGATTTTTGGTTCTATTTAAAATATAAACTAACTATCAGGTCATTTACTAGCCTATAAATAAAAAAATTCATTTATTCTTTTCATTGCAGCAATAACAATTTTAAACTTTAGAGTTAGTCGGAGAGCACAAACTTCTGCCGGCTGTCTGTAGGTCTGTTTCACAGTGTTATTATTCAGGGTCATCAGGAAAACCGTTGGCAAAGGAGAGCTGCTACCTAGCGAATAGAAGGCCTAGTAGACTAGAGTATTCCTGTCCCGTCAAAACGCATCGTGACGAGGATAAAAAAGTATTGCAGAGAATAGGGGAACGGCTCGCCAAATTCGGAACTTTTTCTTACTTTGGCTTTACATGTCGGTGCAAAATTTTAACACGGTCTTTTCAGTAGGCCCACTTGTAGTAAGTGAATACTAACACCGAGACTCGCGTGTGGATTGTTTTTGCCATGCTCGGTTATGTTTGTGCCATGACCGCCAGCGTTCAAGACAATTAAACAAACCGGCAGTCACATTTTCACATTTTTAGCAGAATTACAGTTCTGTTAATTTTTTTAAAAATCAAAAATCGCGTATTTTACGATGCACTTTCGTACCGTGTTCTTAAAGATTTAGCTTACATCACGTTAAATTTGTAGCTTTTTATAGTAATAACTGATAATATTCGATAACTACATACTCTGTGATGGGCTGTGTAGATGAATGCGGGCGCCGGCATGGTGTGTCGAGATATGCTTGGTAGCTGGACCCAGGTTGCCATAGCAACAACTTCAGCAGCCGACCTCTTGCAGGGATGTGCGCCGACCGTGTTCGTCAAGTTGTCATCAACATTTTACTCGTGGATCAATAGTGTCATTACAAGCAACAGCTAGCGTGAAATCAAGCCAAATGACTCACTGCACCCACAATCAAACAGGTTCAAAAATAGTAACGGGGTTGCCACTGGTTGCAGTAAGTGGGGAATTTAGAAAATGCAATGTAAACTGTGTGAAGTCCGATCTTAAGTCACGACCTACTTAGCCCATAGAGCGGTTCTGATCTCCGTTTCATTAGCCCTCTGCCAGACATCAGCTCACGCGGCTAGTGCCTCGCGCGGTGTGCCTGTTTATGTTTCGGCTTTCGCTAGTATTCATTGAGCCTATTTACTGGGGGATGGCCAGGCTGAGTTGATCTAAGTGGCTGGTTACATACCGAGATTGTGTACCTGTCTCTAGACGTTCAGCCATCCAAGTAATGATCCGTACCGACATCGATTAACTTCGTTGATGCGTCCAGTCCCAACTTAGCCAAACCGCCACCAAAACCACCATCACTCGTGTTAACTGTTCATCTCAGAAGGATGTACAGCATTGTCAGGGTACTGGCTGTTATGGCAATACGATTTTATGTATAGCTGTTTCGTTATTCGACTATTTAAGTGCCCTAATATTATTTGTTTTAACGGTCCATCCATGTAGTAATGACGAAATGGTCCATTGTTAACGTTAACAAGTTGCTTAGCTTTTACTTTTAGTCCGATTTTTATTGTGTTGTTTTCCCGGCATTGTGGCGAAGTTATGAGACACGACCTATTTAGTGATTTTATAGAGCCTACCTTCAGTTTTTTTTACTTCTTGGTCGAAATTACATTTTGCGGTATAGGCCTATAACATACTTTCATTTTCATTAAGCCACACTGAGTTTGCACTGGTACTGGTACTTTTCTCTCAATTTTCAGCTGCAATCGTGCGTCATAAAGCGAACGATGGTGTAGTCTGAGCGTCTAAGTTTGGTTTAATTACGATACCGCAGTGTCTGGAGTGGTATAAACTCGGACTGCGTCCTCGCTTACCCAATCCAGCAGAGCGCAATATCTAGTAATTATACATCGAGGCGATCTGTGCACGAGTTGTATGAACAGAAGCAAATTAATGTCAAAGAAACGTCCAAAATGTTTATGTTTTGTTGTGAATGGTTCTCCTTAATGTCCCCGCAGTAAGTGCCACCTAGGTCGTCGGAGCATTACAACTTTTTGTAGCAGTTTTGCTGATATTGCTGCTGGCACCTGACATAAAATTTGCCGTTTTCGGAATTTGAAAACAATTACGTGGGCCACACTTCGCCAGAGAATAATCCTGCCGCACCAAGTGAACTTTTTAGTGTTGCAACACGCCATAAAGAGGGGGCGACTGAAATCGCGGGAGTGGACATCGTGGCACGGTCAAAAATGCAGGGGTGGACATCGCGGGAGTGGACATTGAGGGAGTAGCGAAACAGTAATAAGCAGCGATCAAAATCGCCGGTTCGCTACCAAGTCGCTCGCCTCCACAACGGCTTAAACATACATCGACCAAAGAAAAAGGCCAACATGCTAAATGATAAGCGCATCAAGGCGTGCATATCCAGATTCAGCAGTGTACGTGCCTACACTCGAATGCAGTTTCTGTCAGCTGTGCGACATTCCATGGGCGCGCACACAGAGACTCTGCGTCCAGCAGACGATAGCAGCAGCAGCAGCAGCTACGAGTTGGACGAAGCTCAGACTCCAACAGCTTCTGCTCCAACAGCGACGGCTACAACGTCGTCAGCGTCGGCCGTGACAGAGTCACAATTCTGCGAGGTGTGTCTGATTGCACCGCGCGAGGGGTTCGCATTGGTGCCGTGTGGGCACGCACGCTTTTGTGAAAACTGTGCAATGCGAGTTGCTGAGATGAATGCAGGGTGACCGGTGTGTCGTGGTATGATCACGATGGTGATGTGTATTTTTTGTTAGAGACAGTGCTTTTAACTAGAGACAGTGTGAACTTTGCTACTAATGTAGACTGTTTGTGTGCTTTATTTCACACGTTTGCGATGCGTATTCACATTCTTTGAGTTGGCATGTCCAAAAAACATAGCGTTCCGTTTCATGGTTATAGGTTACATGAGAGCTTTCTACTACCAATCACTCCCGCGATGTCCACTCCCGCGATTTCAGCGCCCCCCATAAAGAGACCCCACAGACCAAAAAACGTCGCGCTGCTGTCCCGACATGCTCTGGTCTGTGGGGCCTCTTTTGTAGGGCCCCTGTTCGGCCGAACATGCTGACCATTTGCCCCTTGTAGGCCTATCCTCAGCAACGAGTATACATGGTGGCCTGTCTATATTGCGATTGATAGTTCACTGGATTTTTGCTTTTTGAAAAGAACTGTTGAATAGTTCAATAGTTGAATCTTCTGCAAGCAAAATGTAAAAATGTAGCTACGCTCGCGGTGCCCTAACCACATCGGGACTCTGTCCCTGGACTACCTCATGGACCTCTGACTGACAAACCTGCGAAGCCATGTTAAGATGAAAGGCAAGCACGAAATCGCATCAGTCGTAACTGTCACAAGAAAGCCCAGCTGTCGCTAGGGAAGACTCGCTACAGCCTATACAGTTTCTGTTGCAGTACTGACCTTCAAGATCATCCAAGGTTGATTATTTTCAATTCACCCGAAAGAGCGTATGCCACTTCCTATTAGTGATTAATAGTAACCTTGGCCGCATCTCTCACCGTTTCCGAGATATAGCCAGTTTCCCGTTGAAAAACGCACATTTTTTCCTACTCTTTCCATTTAACCCTGAACTTGAAAATGTTTCCCTTGAACTAAATCGCTGAAATTTTGCACACTTAGGTTTAAGACACATGGCGGATTATTCGTGCAAAAAAATTTCGCATACGACCTACCGTTTAACCACAATACATCCGTTACATACGACAGACGGACAGACAAACGACACGTCGTGTCATAGAGGCCGTACAGCATACAGTACATGTAGCTGTTGCGCGTCAAAAACGACGTGCATCACTCGCTGCTTGTACGACTCGCACTGATCAATCAACCTGTCAATCAAAACACACTTAGGCCTATACACTGTACATGTCTCCATATGTCGCAGGCGAAGCAAATGCATTCACGAAGTGGCAAATACTGAGCCCATGTACACCAGTGCACGTGCATGGTAGACTTGGCTTTGAAAGTTTGGATCACTGGGCCTCTTACTTGACCCAACCCGTATAGTCGCCGTTGAAACGGAGACTATAGGGCTTAATTATATTGGTAGAAACCGCGTCTTCAGCTAATTAGCGTTAGATCTTGATTTAAGACATCCACAACCAGAATGTAGCCTAAAAACACCGCATTGTGATCTACCTCAAAAAACAAATGCACGATAAATCTTAGTCTGATTGAAATTCAGCAAATTTCTAACATTACATGCTGCAATTAACTATGTCCAGAACGTAAGTAAGTAAGTACCGGTAAGTAAATTTATATAGCGCATAGTATGTCGACGGGAAACCCGCCGAATCGGGAGGCGCAGAGGTGGGGTGGGACCAAGATGGCCTACCAGTCGGCCTACGTCGGCCGCGTATCGTCGGTGTATTGATTAGATCCTACAACAACGTTAGCGTTTGATAAAAGCAATTAAACTTCATGATTGAAGTCGATAACAGACGACTTGGTCTAACTATACAACTGTTTCTCAACAGTATTCACTCGCTACACACCAATAAAGCCACTCGCAACAGTTGCCGTCTATGCGTGTAGGCCCTATCACATGTTCGCTGAAAGATTCTACCAATGACTGTTAAAATGGTGTTATCCTATTTAATTTCCACGCTTTTGCAACTTTGCAAGCATTGCTATATTTTCCAGTGCAATATGTGTATAAATCCAGTGATACCAAATGACATATTATGCAGAATGATAGGGTATGAACTTGCGGTAGTTTGCCAAGCTTACTTATAATTTTGCGTCTAGAAATTCCAATGTCACGATTTGTAGGTTACACTAGAATTTTTATCACGTAAGCTTATTTTTCACCGAAAAGTTATGATGCGTACACTACTTGTATATCGGCCATTTTAAGAGGTCTGTGATATCGGCTAATTTCGCACACCGTACATTTTTTACGAAACATTTAAGCTGCGCGGCTACTGTCCGCCCTCCAGGCAGTGCGGTTTCCCTGCTGAACGTGTCTTGCCGCTCACTTGAAACAGTAAATAGTGCCAGAGTTCAATTTTATCGACAGTTTGCTTGATTCTATGATCAATACAGCCAACATGTTGCCCAGACCGTGAACTATATGAGCATGTGCTATACAAACGTTTAATTGCGAGTTGCCTCACAGCTGACTCACACATCAATGCGCGATTGCGCGGCAACGCCTGCCAGTCCAACGAAATACGCTTATACTCCGTTTACAAGATGAAGAAACATGAAGCAAAGATGAAGCAAACGTATTCAAAATACACGTGCACGACGTGTGCTCTAAGTGTGCTTCATGACTGCTTCATGTTTGCTTCATCATGTAAACAAAACAACAGACAAACAGACTTAAGTCGTCATATTAGAAATTACAATATAAAAAACATTTAATAATTGTTGTGCGGTGGAACTAAAAAAAATAGGCCTACAATCGAAAGCAGTTTTCACAGATTAGACTCGGTGTAATGAAAACGAACTTAAAAGAAACCTATTCGTGTAGATAATGCCGCAGTGCACGGCATGCCCTAACTGAAAACTGCCGAAAGCGATAGTACAATGTGCATAAGCCATTATAACCAGTGCTTTCCGTAGCGTACGGTTACACGGCCACCGATACCACTTATGTGATGTACAAAAATGCTGGAGTTCAGAGTATCAACTATCAAGTATAAAACACGGCTTGAGATGCTAATGTGTATTGCATGTGGCAACAGAAAAACATCGTACTCAGCCTCCTACCCTTCGTGGGACGGGAAATGAGTAGTAGCTTACGGGCTACGGGGTGAAGGCCTAGTGTGGCTGATTGGGGCGGTGGTATGTCTGCTTGCTGCAAACCGCGGGTCCAATTGTT
>Ga0209367_1011252_pt1 | contig 11893 bp, 7 predicted proteins | sample WorMetLIZISLAND2_FD_187412 | JGI IMG/M metagenome (GOLD analysis project Ga0209367, IMG submission 187412) | Marine gutless worms symbiont microbial communities from Max Planck institute for Marine Microbiology, Germany - Olavius geniculatus... ... | reverse complement strand
GGGAAGCCCCCCTTGGAGGGATTTGCATAAAATTTTGCATGACGGGTCCCCTCGCCGACATAATCAACCCTGCCAAATTTTATCTCAATCGGGTCAGGGGTTTTGATTCTGTGAGGGGTCGAATTTTTGGTTTCCCCATAAGAAAGAGAAGTCGCCGTTAACACAGGGCTTGAACTACCTTTCAGCCTGTGATACGAATGTTTTGCACCTTTTGTCAACAATGTTGCTTGGTAAATATAAACGAGACGTCACTAATAGAAGCTAAGTCAATGGAAAACGTTTAAGCACGAACTCCGCTTATTCCAATTTGGTGTTCATTTGTTGTACAACATGCTGTATAGAGATATAGCCCACAACAAATCCACAAAAAATCGAAAGTTTGCAGCAAATGCAAAACGAATTGCACAACAACAAGTCCACAAGCACACAACGAGTCCACGACATTTTGACATGTCATCATGTTGTACAATTACGACTCGTTGTCAAACAAACCTACAACTAATCGAAGCAATGGAGTTTGGGCTTTACAGCGCAAATTAGTCAGCGCACGCCGTAAACGTATAATTTCAAGCCTGGTCATACAAATAAATTAAGCAAAGCTCACGTGACGCGCGACAGCGTCGCTCCTGCTATCTGGGCAATATGTGTACAGCATATAATAAAATAATAATAATATGTCTGAAAAAGTACAAAAAAATTTGAGGTCACAGTACGAAATGCTCCGTGAATCTAAGAGATCGAAACTCAAATAGTTAAAATGTGTGTTGCAGCCCGAAATTGCGAAAAATTAATAAAACCTCGGGAGTTTTATATTTTAAAAGTCGTTTAAAATCATCGATGTTGATAGCCCTAAAAAGCTCGTCACCAGTGTTTGTTATGATAAGCAAAATGAATGTACCTATCTGCAACCGTTTTTATGCTAGACGAGTCAATGGCGGTAAAATAAAAACTTTTTAAGAGGTACGCCTCTTTCACGCTTTCGTTCGAGGGGAACCCCTTCACCCAAGGGCTCGAAATTTTATCACGAAAAAACTTGAGTCTCTGGGGCAGCTAAAGTGAAGATTTCGTGATCCTAGCTTGCACCGTTTTGACAGGGCTGCAGAGTGTGACAAACGGACGGACAGGCGGAAGGACGCCTAGGCCTTGGCTAAGACGCGCGAATCATTCTGCTGTCGCGCGTAAAAAATGTAGCAATAGACTGTATACGGGCATAACGAGACAACGGTTTTGCGTGGCCGGACCGTCGAAGGCAAACGAACAGGGCAGATCATCACAAGGCATGTGTCGTCAGAAGGACCTGCAGCAGCTATGGAGACAGATGCTTTGCTGCTGCAGGTCCGAGGCTGTGGAACAGTTTGCCAGCTCATCTGCGACAAACTGACATTAACTATGAACGGTTTAGACGGCAGTTGAAGACATTTTTGTTCGGGCGTTGAGAGCGCGGCGCATTGTGGCTATTGTTAAATTGCGCCTTCTAAATAATCTTACTTATTTACTTACTTACAGGGGGACTCCTGCAAAAACTCTTCTGTTACATACGGTTACAGTCGTCATCACGTCGTCTTTTATATTGTGCTGCTGAAATTAACCACATCGAGACGGGTAATTAGTCCGGCATTGCTTTAAGTCATCAACAGCCGTCGATTGCTTTGCAGCTATCCATCCTTGTTTTTTTCTGCCATTGCCAACATTCTGTCTGATATTATTTGCTAGTATAATGGTGTTCTTCTTACATAATATGCTGCAAAGTCAATGTATAATATCGTATATACTATACTAGGATGTAATTTTAGCTATGATGTAATTTTAGCTTTTATTTTTTTTAGCTCTGTATGTGACCGTTGTCTTTAGCAGTGTGCTGCCTTATGACAAATATCGATTACTATAGAATATGCTGGTTTGTGGCAAGAAAACAGCAGACGTTTGGTCACACCGTGGACCACTAAGTCGTGAGTGAGACAGGCAAACATTAGAACAAACTATAGCCATTAGCCATCAAGCCATCACGACATGCAATTTTACAGCGACGACGGCGAAGCAAACAGAACATTCCGCACCACTGATCGAGCGTCCAACTGAAAATCCCATATACGTTCGACGTAAAAATACATATATGCAAATTAATCCAGCGCGTTGCCGCTTAGTTTCCAAACCGATGGACGCCAATGCACATGCTAATATTCATGAAAGTCATTTGAGTATACATCTGAGCAATAACGTTCATCGCTAGCCGAACATATTGCAATAGTAAGACGGTACAAAACCTTCATTAGACAGGTGCTGCGGCAGCTGTGATGTTTTGGTCATTTTAATTTTGTCACAAAGAGTTACATCGTTTCCGTTATTTTTAGCAGTAATTAGGGTGACTATTGCCACTTGTCTTTTAGTTAACCCGTTTACTTCAACTTTACAGACTGTATTATTAGACATTAGCCATTAAGCCATACACGCCAGAGACCATCGCCATAAATTGACGTCATATTTCCGACACCGATTTCCGGCGCCATTTTTCGTTCCAGATGTGTCTGGAACTTTCTGGCGCCGAACATAAACACGGCTAAAAGCAGCGTATAAAGCTCGTCAATTTACCGTGTAGTTGCTGCGTTTATAACAGCGGATTTTGCGTCCAAATAAAATAGAATGAAAAAAGCGATCCGGGTTAAGGGCTACATACGGCGCTATAGGCCTATTGTCTCTCTACTACATACATTCCTAAATAATTCTTTCGCTAAATTTTTAAAAGAGTGGGAGGTGGTTTAAGAGAAAATAATAGCCATGTTTAGATTTTGATAGCTTTACGAATTTAATTTTTCATTTTTATTGCAATTCGTATAAAAAAACAAAACATAAAACATAGTCTTAACACGCAGAGTGTTTGCAGTTGTAGTTTGATTGTCGTCATCTTGCGTAATGTCATTTAACTAATGCCGCGGATCCGTATCAACTGCGTTACTTTCAATTAATTTCATGATATTGATTTCTGCTTGCTGTCGAATGCCGATTCCTGCTGCTCTTTCTTTCGTCTTCATACTTTTATTGGATCCGCCATTTCTCCTGATCCACGACATCCAATGATTGCTGCAAGCAAGCATCTCTCCACTGTCAATCTTTCTACCACGCATCAGACGAAAGATTTTCTTCTCGCTGCTGGCCCACTCTGGTTCATGTCTGTTCTGCAGTCGGCCTTTTATTAGCTCAGCTGTCACGGTTACTGCTATTGAGTCTGCAAATAAATGTAAATAAACGAAAATATGGCCTGATGTTTTTATTTCAAAAAATCTATTTTTTAAGCGTGCAGAAAGTTCTCTGTAACGATGGCGCACGCTATTGCAAGCCTCGCACGCTCGCTATCTATGCCTATACTATCGTTAACACAAAAATACGTGTAGGCCTATCTGTGTAGACAGAACTTTAACTCATTGCAAGTATTTTTGTAGATAAATCATCAAAACCGATTTCGTTGCAAACTACTTTAGTTGTTTTTAGTGATTTTGGGTTTAGATGATGCGTGTCTGTCGAGGACTTGCTTGGAGTATGACGTTGTCACATGCATCACATCAAAACAACATGTAACTTATCGACGTGCAATGAATGTATCGAACTATTACAGGTGGTCCACGAAAAGTTAGCTGCATACATTTTGTAACTTTATCAAATAGTATTCGATCTTCAACATTCTTTCACTAGAAAAACCAATAGAAACATTATGGATCGCATTCCCATCAGAAAAAATATAGGCCTATAGTCAGTCAGCATTAGAATATTGACAGCTACGCTGTAAGTAGGCTGTTTGTAGGTAGCTAACTGACTACTTATTAGAAATAAAGTCTACTATGTAATTTTCACAAGATAGTGTAGCAACACGTTTGCGGTGTTGTGAGATCTTCAGTGATTCCTCAATTGCAAACGTTGTGCGGAGTATATCGTAGAAAAATTACAAGTCAGACGGACTAAAACAAAAAAACGCAGAGCTTACGTTTTATTGGGTCACACTGTATAATGTAGCAACAGTTTAGTGGATATCGTTCGAACACTTCTATTATAACGGCCGTGAATAAGTCTTGAAGTACAGCGAGAAACTGGATAAATCGAACGAGTTAAGTGGATAGAGCTACAGCAACCGGCGAGATGGCGTGGGCCGGTGGCTGAAAATTTACAAGCACATTGGGACCGATAACCGATACACAGTAACGCTTGCTTGCTGCGGAGCCTGATGAACGGCGATTGAGCGAAACTACATGGAGGCGCTACCATGCACAGAATTTCATCACTTTGCTACCGACCGATACAGAAATCTGAAGCTGTTTAATTGCTTAGCGGCGTGCATTGTCTATATGCATCTTAGTCTAATCGATGTCCGTCCGGTACATGGAACATTACTTCGTGCAGTTATTGCCGGCAGTAAAAACTGCAATAGATGTCTGGTAACCACTTCGTAGATGTAATTGATCAGCGATAGAGCATGGAAAGGGGCGTCAAACCGTGGCGTCAATTACCGCGTCACACACGTGCGTATGCGGCCACCGACAGCATACATTACAGCATACTTTGTCGCTCGACATTTGTCATCGTCATCATCAACATCAACGTCATCAGTTGACTAAAAGTAACTACTTAAAATTGAAATGATCAAGTTTTTTGGTTGAAATTAATTGCACGATCACTTAAATTTTAACTTGTAAAACCAGTCCACTAACAATAGTTGAATGCGGTCAACTGTTTATGATTTCTCCACGAACTTTTCGACACTGCAAAACAAAAATAAAAATGATAGCGTTATAGGACTCAGGCTTAATCACAAAACGTTGTCTTTTACCGATGTCGAATGCAATTTAGACGCATATGTGTATCTTTATGGTCTTCTCATATGTATTTCCTATAGTTTACAGCAATTATTCGTTTGCATATATGGAACTTCTGAATTCTGATACAATATTGTGTTTGTCTTTTCAGCGAGAAGATAACTGTCTGTGCAGTAGCTCAATGAGCTGGTGTGCCAGAGAGGACGGCAAAGCCGAGAGAGAGAGAGAGAGATTAGTGATAGTCTCGACGGGCGCGGGACGTAACATATCAGTGCGTTGCGCCGTCCAGCTAGCACGGACCGACACTGTCCACTGTGTCCATTGACCAAGTGTGTCCAAGTTCTACTACATCGACCTGTTCCGGATTTGCTGTAATCATCCGACTTTCATGATCCTACTGCACCGCTTGTCGTCGATTTGCTGTAGAATTTCGCTTCGTTGTGGCATGTTGTACAACAATTCGACGACATATCGGCGTTGGTGGTGTTTGGGCTTATGTCCAGTGTGTCCATTGTGTACGCCCAGCAGTGCTCTGCTCAGTCGCTGCTGCTGTATGCGCCGCTAGTCTCCCGACACGCCGCAATGACGTGCAGTCGCTCGCTCGGTCTGCAGCCTTTTTATTCGTTCTGTCCCGATTATCTTCGAGCGTCCGTCGGTCCGTCCATCCGTTCGTCCGTCCACAAAGTGCGCTATCTCGCGGGGAATCTGGCGACCTTCTTTCCGGAGAAGGACATTTTTAGTTCATCGTGGCATAACATGACTAGAGTTGTGCAGATCTGATGGTACGGTTAAACAGGTGGCTGATTCCCGGTTAATAGTCAATAAAAAATTAAGCTACATGAATTAGGAAATATTGAACCACCTTATTGATGCAATGAAACGTTATCTTTATTGAGATGTCTTAGATCGTTTGGCTCAGTTTATAATTTGATCACATTAAGCATATTTAAAAATGGTGGAATATTTTGTCACCTATACTATAGTTATTAAATTTGCGTCATCATTATCAGCTAATATTAGTAAAGCTATACTTGCATCATAATACACATAAAAAGTCACAAGGTACTTAATTAGCAATTTTCACTTTCATGTTTGTTTATTGCAGTAACTAAATAAATACAGTTACTGTATTGTATCATTTCAGCATTTCACTAATTGTTTCATCATATCATGCAAAAACCAAATTAACAAACTATTACAAAAGACACAATCATGTAACTGACAATCAATTGATTTCATAAACAATCACCCATGTTCAAATTATGCATTTAAACATCGAGAATTTTATTCATTTATTTTTATTTATTTATTTCAATTTATCAACCAGCACATATTGTATATACACGGTGTTTCATAAAAAGAACCCCTTTTTGTTTTTTTTTATAATTCACTCAAATGATGATCAATTTACACAAAATTTGTACCAGACACAGGGTTTAAAAAACCTCTTATGTGCAGCCAAAATTTTTTAAAAAATATATGACAAACAATTGAGTTCCCACGCTGCCCAGTTTTTCATACTCCAGCGACTGAAGCCATTATGTTACACTAGACACTAGAGACCCATCTGCCAGCTGGCTAACTGGACATTGCCTTACACCGCCAGGGTGTCTCCAATGACGCAGACAACGGAGCCCAAGTAGCCTGGTAGTTAAAGGTCGTAAGTACGACGTCGAAATTGCGTTATTCGCACTGGCTCAACTCGGCTGTCGGCTGAGAAGTCGTCGACCCACAACGGCGCTAATCGAATGGCGAGTAGTTAAATGCGTTCTCTGCGTCGAGCACTGGATGGTCTAAGGTCAAGGGACTCGGATGTACTGGCAGCAACTAGTTCACACACACACAGGCGTAATATTCCCGTTAGACGATCTACCAGTGCATGTAGTCGGAATGCATGACATTGCTTGCTGCTGGCCAATCCATTGACACGTCGTGTTAGATTATTATACATTACCGGCACCGGGGTTAATCCGATAATTTGGCGTCACCGGTGCATTATGCAGCACATATGAAGCCATTATGTATTCGGCGTCGTTTGTTTCCACGCCTCTGCAGTGTATTTTACACCGGCCGTCATTCAGTTATTCGTGACGTTCGTGCTGTTTTCTTTGGTATAATTTGCACAAAATTATAGCATATAACCTGACTTTGTCATCGCACAATCTGTTGAATGATATAGTGCTTCATTTGGCATCTGATGAGCCAGGATAATCTTAATATTTTATGTCTGTTTGATGCACGTTTTGTGAAAACATTTTTATTTGGTAAATAAATAAGTCCCCACGAATCCTACATTGACAAATGCGGATTATCTTTCGGATTATCTCATGCATGCAACATATAATACGAAACCTACAAAACCAGAAAACAAGTAAAACGGATGAAGTAAAAATGCGCCCAACATTGCTGATCAGTGGAGTGGCAGCAAAGGGCAAGGCCCCCTAAATTTTGGGCTGTCGAAAAATTATCGGAAAAAATTATTGTCAGAAAATTTGTCACAAAAAATTAAAATTTGAGGTTGAAAATTTCTATTTGTAAAAATTTAAAGCAAAATTCAAATTTTGATCACCCATAATCTCCTCCGGTAAAAATTGGAAGGTGTTTGTCAGAAAAAAATGCAACTTTCTGCCCCGCCATTTTTTAACCCACGGCACAACTGTTGCCGACGGCGACGCAGTATTATGAATCCGTCGCCGTGTCGTGTAATAAACCTTTAAATTATTGAAAATTAAAATTGAAACTTAAATGTTGAAAGAATTGGTTTATACTCTCAACAGCGCAATGGCGTTGCAGTATCGGATAGTATCGCTTTTTGTCATTAATATGTTTGGGATACTGAGCCTTTTCTGTAGGCCTACATCATATGTAATTAGGTAAAATATAATGCGGCGTTAATGTAGTGTAATTTGTGTGTATTTTACTTTCTGACAGTATTTCGTGTTCTCAATATTACGCTTACGAAAATGTGTGTTACTGTAATTTGTGTGAATTATCGTTGAATATTTCTGGCAAAACAAAGATATCCGATAGGCATGGTTATAATATTCACGAAAAACATGTCCACACCGAATGGATACGGTTCGAGACTAGCAATTTCGATTTTCGTCAATGTTTATCGCAGAAACAAAAAAGAAGAAGAAGAAGAAGAAGAAGAAAAAGAAGAGATAACGTAATGCATAGCGAGCGACTTTTGCAGCCGCGCAGATCCATAAAAAACTGACAGGACCGGCGATTGTCAGACACAGCAAAAAGACGGAGACAGTGAGGCACCTCATATACATGTATGGCTTAGTCTGTCGGATTCACTACGCGTGTATATATTGCGAATGTCAGCGAAGCGTGCGCCGACGAGTGCCTGCCCGTCGACATCTCACCATTACTCGGTCTGGCGTCTTGCTCGACGACTTTACGACAGAACTAATTAATGTAGAGGCGGCGCGCCGACAAATTGGAATCAATGGAATACTAGCGGCGAGGCGTGGCGTGGCAGGATGAAGGCACGAGCGAGCAGGGCTTCACGTCAAGACAACCCAACGTCGTTCATTTCTTTGCATCTTAAGCAAGTTAACCAGCAACAGCAGCAGCAGCAGCAACAGTACATAGTAGTAGTAACGTCGTTCTTGTCGGCCGACATTCCTGCACGAATAGTTTACGCACTTCTCTCGCCGGAAAAAAATCGTACGTCGTTTTCGTCCCACCTACGGATAACTATCGCTAACCGTGATAATAGTAAACACTAATCTTCTTGCTTCTGCCCCTCGGTAAAGAGAATTTGGAGCAACTGATTGCTCCGATCTACCGAGACCACTTTCCATTTCGTGCACATGTCGACTACACTCCGGCTGAACGGCTTCCATAAACTTCTCTAAACCATAGATCGTCAAGATCGTTGTCCTTGTGCCAGCTGCTGCCGAGAGAGTAAACAATAATTCTACACAAAATTCCCTAACTCGTTCGTGCGAAAAACATTCATTCCATTTTTTCGTCCCTCGACGTTTCTAATACTACTTCGAATAGCATGTCGAATCTCATTCCATCTTCTTTGGGTGTATTTTCCGGGCTTTGCCGCTGAGGTCACCGCACTAGTTCCGTCATTGCCCCGCCTCCCGCCCCTAGCATCGATAAACTATTGTCACGAAATGCCCGGACGTATTAGCGAACGCTGATCGCCGCGGGTCAACGGATTATAAATCAGTCGTGACGTGATCTATAGCTGCGAGCATCATTTGACGACGACGTCCATCAGATCAGCTCATCGTCCTATATGACGGAGTGCAGCGCGGTTACGACGCATTGTCCTGCCGGATAGCATACATCACCGTGGGACGTCATCAATATGAAGGTCCCACGGCTTCAGCATTTGGGAGAGCGAGCGGCCACCATCAGCCAGCATCTGATCGATGTGCGTAGAGCGGAAGTACGGCGGGTAATTGAACAATGGCCGCGGCTAAACGCGCTGATAAACAATCGTTCCGGTGGCGGCCAGTTATCGCATCTATTAGATAACGAGGAGGAAGCATCAGCGGATGCCGCCTCCTAGCTCCACATTGCAGCATCAGCATTAGCAGCAGCAGCAGCAGCAGTAGCAAAGCAGAATGCGCCAATGCACTCAGACACGCCGGACGACGACGTTATGACGCATTTTATTTATTGCATTTACAGGCTGCTGAAAGAATGGACTGGCGCGGTCTGTATACAGTGAACACGAACAGACAATCAGACAGACACGGGTTCATTGTGAATGATCGACCGGCGCCTTGCAACCCTTCGACCTCCATCGACTGATGCGCAATCTGCACTATAGACTGACTGTCTCTCTATGCGTCCATCCGACGGCATCGGTGCGTTCGACCGTCCCAGGCGCCATTTATAACAATAGCAAAGACATTACAGTCGCCACCAGCCGGCCGACCGCGTTGTATTTTACCGCTCAGCCTCGGACCCGCGGTTTAGTTGTCTGCACCGGCACCGGCGCAATTCCTGCTTCGCCGCAGATCGTCGACTTGTTGAATCGGCCTGTCTGCATGGGTGTTGTTTGGAAGACGTCGTAAAGCGAGTTGCGGCAGTCAAATGTATAGATCATGCACGCTTGGCGACGGCGTAGATGGGGAAGGTCGTGTTACTTCAATATAAAATCATTTTGCTTCACATACAAAGGATATTCATAGCACTACCTAGACCTATGAGTTGGTCCGAAAGAATCCCGTTTACCGACGAGTGTCCTTTACTGTCTGCTTCTCTGTCCACTGTACTTCTTATCCCTATTGTCTTACCCGAATTTTTGTCGCCTAGCTACTTATTTGCCTACGCTGGCAGTCAAGAAAAAGCACGATAAGAAAGACTCGAGATGACAGCAATACATTGCAGCGTCACTGTAGATAACAACAGGTAGCCCATCTCGCATGCCTCAATCATTTGACTGAAAATCACACCAAGGGCAAAAAGCAGGATGGGGCCAAATGCTCTGATCGCGTTTCATCTATATTAGGCGTCTGTCAGGCTGTGCCATGGTGTCTTGTCTCGGTAACGTTGAAGACACGTGTGGCCGGCAGGTCCCAATGCGTGATGACGTCACTGTTGTGGTGATCGATCTATTCTGATTTAGAAACAGCCGCTCAGCGCAGATCGGCACGACAGCACCAGACGAGAACGCCGCCGGCATCGACGATCGGCCAGCAGTAGATTTGTTATCGGCTGCTGAGACAAGCAACTTGTTGCTGCAACTCGCACATCTGGCGCACTTCCATTGTCGACCATTTAACACGTCACTGGGACTGGTTCACTAAATCAGCAGTGGACTACTGCTGGAGTCCAGGACTCAACTGTAAAGTAATCTTTTCCATAATAGGCGCTCGAAATCACCAAATGACTGCATCGGTGGCCTTTAATACTTGTAGGCTGAAGATTACTATTATTTCACAAGATGAAATTAAGCATCGTGTTTGCTGTTATCGTCGTTTGTTTTTAGCCACGCATAAAGCCGCTGTTACACGTAAAACAAGAAAGCAAAATTTCGAGAAAAAATGTCCTGCAAATGTGTCACTTTCTATTACACCTGTAAAAACTACAAAAAATATTTTACGCCAAAACTTTTCCGAAAATGTTTTAAACGTTTCATCACGATTTTAACCGCAATTTTCTCGTTGACTCAATTTTATACAACAGTGCGTTTTTAATGTACCGAGATCGTCTCTACCTATACTCACTATAATGGCACTTTATTTTAAACTACGTCTCATACAGAAACTCCATGGAGACACGGCATGCGTCTTTTCGACTGTCCGTCCGCCTAATGCACCATTCACACTTCGCGCAATTACGTGCGAAAACTTTAACATAAGACGGCGCTGAAAACAATCGCGTAGCATAACGGCTGCCATCATGTCTTTTTAATGGGTATTCATGTTACCACTTCCATTTTCTTTTTTTTGACGCGCTACAGCTATGCTGTACAGCGTCTTTGGCATTGTTGTCGTCTGTCCGTCCGTGGTCGTCTGTCGTTTGTAACGGATATATTGTGGCTAGCCGTTAGAGCTTAGGGAAAAAAACTTTTTACATAAATAATTAGCCCCGCATTTTAAACCTAGGCATGCAAAATTTTAGCAAAGGAAACATTTTTCAAAAATTGAAGCTGAACAGATTCGGCCACTGGCTGACATTCTGCACTCTAAATATGCACTAATGTGCACTTAAAATGTGTGTTTTTTCAACGAAAAACTGGCCATATCTTGGAAACGGTGAGATATAGGGCCAAGGTTGCATTAATCATTAATAGGAAGTGGCATACGTCTTTTCAGATAAAAGTCAATACTGCAACAGGAACTGTATAGGCTGTAGCGCGTAGGGTTAAGTAAAACACGTTCATTTATGAACAGCGCCATGTGTCACGAACGAATCAGATCAGAGGTGGTGGCATTCTGCTCTATTATATGCATCTTTATTCACCATGAAAGGTAGCAAACAAATACAAAATAAAAGAAAAAACTTAACTAATTACAGTTCATACAGTTCATACAGTTCATATTTAGCTGAATAGTTCGTATTTTCACGCAGAACATAATAGGCCCACCGACAGCGACACGCATCGACAG
>Ga0209367_1011251_pt1 | contig 11894 bp, 11 predicted proteins | sample WorMetLIZISLAND2_FD_187412 | JGI IMG/M metagenome (GOLD analysis project Ga0209367, IMG submission 187412) | Marine gutless worms symbiont microbial communities from Max Planck institute for Marine Microbiology, Germany - Olavius geniculatus... ... | reverse complement strand
CTTGGTTCGGTTTACATCTGTGTTTTAACAGGTTTTATTGTGTTGTCTTATTCGTATGTTTTTTTCTTTTTTGGGGGTCCATGTAAGAGGCTCTTGCAGACCTTTGTGCCCTTGCTCAAGCCTTTTCATTACTCATTTTGTCAACGTTTTTTTTCTATCTGCTTGTCTAAATAAATGATTTGATTTGATTTGATTTGATTTTTTGGTAACGCCTAACATATATCAGGCCTGTGTTATTAAATATTAATCAGAGATTGAAAGAAAAAAAATTGGGGTCAGATGCGGCACTGAAAACAAACAAACTAACCTTTTCCTCTTCGAACGTTTTGACGAAGACAAGTTTCTGGAAGCTTGAGAGCCGCAGGTCCCAGTGTCCTTTCAGCTCAGAGTCTTTCTTGACGCCAGCTCGACCTTCCTTCGTGTTTTCTGACGCATCGAACACCGGCGGTGGTGGTAACGGGCCATAACCCTTCCACGTCTCAGGGTTCACACGCACCTTCAAACAATCAGTCAAAACGAATGAATTGATCAAATGATCGATCCATTGGTCGAAATCGAATTGATCGATTAATCAAATTTAAAACACAGCTTTGAAAAAAATAAGACTTCTTGGACGTTCCTAAAACAAAAACACGTTGATACGTCGAAAGTGGTCAGCGTTGCGTGACCAAATTTGCAAATTTTTGCCGTGTCAAATATTTGTGTCTTCACTAATGACAAAAACCTCCAAATTTTAAAAACAAAACTGACAGCGAAGAAGTATCAAAATACCTATTCAAATAATAGTAGTAATAGTGGCAGTTGTTAGTATTTTTGTAGTAGTTGTTAAAAAAGAAAATAATTTACCACCACAAACAGAATTCATGTTCCTTTTATTGTGTAAATCATCTAACAACTTTTAGCTCTGCATGCTTTGCCTGCTCGCATCTTGATCTCTGACATTATGACACCAAAACTGAATTGTCGTTGTTGTTGCTTAAGTTGTTATCGCACTAATACTTAATTACTACCACTAGTACAACAACAACAACTATTACTACTACTACTAAACTGCTACTACTACTACAGACCACGTTGCTGTCTCCAAACTTGACCCAGCAAGGTGTGGTAGTGATATCTGCCTGTAGACCCTTGAATGCCGGTAGCATGGCGTCCAGTTTACAAGCCTCTTGCCACTGCCATAGCTGCAACCACGGCACATCAGGCTTGGCCGGGATGTCAACCTGCGCCCCTGTAGCTCCGCGCATGAAATAGTTCCAGTCGCCGGACGATACCTACTCCACATAGGCACAGAATGTCTAAGACAAGAAGCCCAGCTGTCGCTAGGATAGCCCGTCATCATAGCCGACCGTATTGGTTGTCAGTGACCTTCAAGGTCGATGATTTTCATCTCGTCTGAAAGGGCGTACGCGATTCCCTATTAGTGATCAATAGCAACCTTGGCCCTCTTTCGCACCGTTTAGCCACAATACATCTGTGGCAGAAAACGACGACGACAGACAGACAGACAGACGACACTTCGTACCATAAGCTCGACCGTTACGTAAGTACGACCGGCTAAAACGGAGCCTCACGTTCCATAGACATCAGCAGGGGCGTCTATCCCTCCAAAACCGATGACGCAATCCCCCTTCGCCAACCTTGTGTCCCTACCCTTCCATTTCCCTCTCCCTCTTTCCCTTCTGTCTGCCTTTCCTAACCATAGTTTTAATGCGTTTTAGACACAAAAGTCAACACGTTTATCCATGTTCAAAGTCTTATCTTTTTGGCCAATAATGGCAGACAGCGCTCTGATCGAGGCTTCGTAGCTTTCATATGACATTTTCTTTATTTGCTGTCATTTGTCCGTTCATTTCTATATTTATAAGTAATGGACACTGACGCAGGGGCAGCAACGCAAATTTAAATGTGCAGATATAATTTCGCAAAAGACACAAACGTGGCATAGTGCGACTGTGCGACCCATAGTACAGTCGGCTAAAACTTTTACTAAATAAACGTTGAAAAATAGGAGAACCGTTAAAAAATGCCTTTCTTTCACTCACAGAAAACAAAGAAAACTTTCAAAAACTAACTAAACGTTAACAAAGACCTGGTCACTGATCTTGAGTATTTCGACGCACAGCATGAATGAAAAAACAAGCTTGTCCTTCTCGAACAAACCCCTAAACCAACACACATACACAAAACTCACAATGATCACAATATTCCCAATGACTTACTAATACGTGACAGCACAATGCATCTTAAAAGCTTTAAATAAAAGCGTCAAACTGCATTCGCAAACGTCAGTGCTAAAAAGGAACAAAAAAATAAAAAAGAGGGAAAGAAAGTACGAAAAGAAAAAATGTCAAACACCCAAGCAACTACACGGTGCTGCTACACGGTGTTTCATAAAAAATACCCCTGTTTGTTTTTTCATAATTAACTCAAATTACGAGCAATTTACATGAAATTTTTACCAGTAGTAGCTGAGAAAATACTAATTCAAAATATTTTAACAAAATATGGCAGTTGATTAAATATTCTTTGCTAGTCGCGATGTAACGCTGACGTCATAATGTGTCACGGGTACAAACTTGCTAGTCTCAACTGGTGCTGTCAGTTGCTACTCTGCTCCGATGGTAAAAAATCTGGCTTGCTGATGACAAATATTCAAAGTCTTACAGTTGCAGCCACAAAAACGCGCAAAGTGATTGCATTTACGTGTCTTTCGGGATAGTTGAACTTTCACGTGTTCGAGCAAGACAGTGCACTAGCACACCGAAATGGTGGAGTTTTTAAATTGCGAGACGCCTGACTTCATGTCCCCATGTTGCTTAGTACAGCAACGGTAGCAATAAACAGTGATTGTAGTCATCGCTGCAAATACTTGTTATTACTGCTACTTCAACTACAACTAGAAAAGCAGTCAGAGACCGCAGACCTCCGCCAACGCCATGTTGTTCGCCAGGTGACAACACCATATTCGGTTTGGCAGCGGTTTCCCTTATGCCCCATTAAAAGCAATGTTAACGAAAATTTCAAAGTGATCCAGAATCCAGGATTCCTTTTGGATCACCCCCAAAATCAAATCGCTTGTAGTTTTTGCCATTCCCGACATTCCCTGAAAATTTCGAAAAAAATGCTTCCATAACTTTTTGAGTTATCTTGCCAACACACAGACAGACAAACAAACAAACTCTGGCAAAAACATATCCTTCTTGGCGGAGGTAACTACTACTACCAATACTACTACTAGAACGTACGTTACGTACCTAGCAACGTTCCGGTACACATCAGCAGTGGTAGCAGTGAGCAGTATTTGCAGTCTTCTTTGCAAATCCTTGTTCTTTTCACTCGTATGGATGGTGTTGCTGAACAGTTGTTTGAAGTACTTGAGTGAGAACTGGTACATGGGGTCCACGTCACTCATGTTAGCTACCACGAAGTACAGTGCTGAACCACGTATGGCTACGACACGGTATCTCTCACGGGCTACCGATATCATCCCTTCTGTAGCCTCGGCTTCCTTCAGACGCTGGGATATCACCGCTGACGTTACCTGCAATCAGAATGCAACAAGCACAGAGTGAAGCAAAAAACCAAAATAATTTTATAAAGGCAGAATCCCTGATCAATGCTTCTACCAGGTGAATCATAAAATTGGGTCAGATTTTTATGCGCAACAGCATCTATTGCTGTAGCGCGTCTTAGCCATCGAAGTTCTGTCAGTCCGATCACCAAATCTTCACCGTCGGCTGCCTGAAAGACTAGTTTCAGGAACCGTAAAGCTTTTCCATAAATTCGAAGAAGGTCACCCCGAACAAGGGCGCTAAATGAGACGGGGTAGGCAAAATTTGCAATATCCAGCCGATAAACCGTTGACTGAGCGAGAGGTGGCGTCCTCTGGTGAGTACGAGTAAAACACTATAGGCACTAGCCACGGGTCGTCTGGCAGCCTCTGGCGAATGATTTCGTTTTACTGCGCTTTCTTCGAAACTGTAGCCAAAAGCTACGGATGAAGTCTACTGATCACTAGCGTACGACGGTGCAGTTGCACCGCAGCTGTTGCGCGTTCCCCTTTGCGGAAGCAGTTGCATTTTTGGCTGGGAGTTCGATCCCGAAATGTCCCCTTTCCAGGGTGGTTCAGAAACCGCATCTAAGACAATGTGTCGCTGGACCCCACCAGTGTAACTGCCGAATGGTATCTGCATCCATCAAACAGTGTAAGCACACTACATGAATGTGACATACAGCCAGACCACGCTACAGAGAAATGTGCAACTATAGGCGGAATCGCTTGTGCTGCAAGAGTGGCTCCACGTAAAAATATAAAAATTAACGCATAGGCTTAAAATGATGTTGTAGTGGTGAACTCAATATTATATATTCCTGTCAAACGCACCAATGTTGTGTTGGCTAATACAAGGTCGTGCACAAATTAAAAAAACGGTTACGAGTAGGTGGGGCCAGGTTTTGCTATATGCGTTATACACGCCGCCAAATCGGGCATTATATAGCGTTGGAAAGAGGGGGGGGGTAGTCCAAACATGAAAATGTCTCCCTACCTTCAGATTGTTCAGAAAACTGTCAATTTCAAAAATGTTTTACCTTTGAATCATTGAGCGTGTTGATAAGATCCTCGTTGTCCAGAATGTTTCCCTCGGACTCAAAGAGCAGCTTCAGAATGCGATCTTCTATCGCTTTAAGTTGCGTCTTGTCCGTGTTGATCTTCACGATCAGCTGATTCCTCTGTTCTTCGAGATCAGGTCGCTCCAAACTCACCACGTCACTACACATAGGCGATTACTGCAGACACAATATAGCAACGGTACAGACACAGACGGACAGATGGAAGAAAGGACTGACACAGAGAGAGACAGCCTAAGCAAACTACACTGGTCTTCTCTTTTGAAGTTTACTAAGGCTTCCAAGAGATTGGGTTCTAGCCATGCACCTGGCACATTGGGGATGCGCATTGGGCCCATCATAGTGGCCTCAGCGTAGAGTGAATAACACCGCGAAGGTAAGATAAGGTAAGGTAAAGAGACAGCCAGCAAGATTACTTGTAAACTATTTTATTAACAATTTTAGTCGAAAAATGTCTTTGAATGGATTCAGTGGCAGTGCTGTCAAAAGTAATAAAACAGTAACGCAAGTTGAAACAGTGAGTCGATGAACTGAGACGAGGGGTCCTACCAACTTCCACACGTCTATGACTGCTAACTGTCCGCCTCAGCGACACCTGGCGGACAGTCGTTCCGAAAAAGGCAGCAGCGGCTACCAAAACGTCAACAATAACAGAATAAAAAGGTTGTATTATCAATAAATTGGCACAACTTTTTAATCGACAAATAGCCAATTAAATTCACGTTATTAAAATGTATTATGAAGTGAGATAACAGTACATAAAATGGCAAACATTTGATAAGCGATGATCACTTTCTCTGAAAAAGTGGCAAGACAAAACAAATACTTAGGGCCTAAGTCTTAGGCCCTACTAGTGACAATATTGTTGTCCTAGTACTTTTGTGATAAATTTTAGCTCAGTGATTTACAAGGTCAATAAGACACGAATTTTCACTTTTCCTCCGCAATAACTACTGTTAGTTTTATAAGGAAAATTAGCGACTAGTTAATGTTTCATTTTTGACAACTATACATTTTCACTAGTTACCAGCTTTAAAGTGAAAAGCATTTAGTACAGAATGAAAAAGTTAACAACAAGTTAACCTGAGCAGTTGGTCTTCCAATCCAGTCTTGGTGACGGTGAAGTTGATGATGGTGACTTTGATGCAAACCTCCGGCAGATAGTGCGGGTTTGCCAGCTTTGTGGTCATGTAGAACTTGAACGCCTTGTTGTACTCCACGTCGCTGTCTCCCAGACGAATTAACAACCGACCTCCCTGCGTTGGCATTTCAAAGCATTACAAAAATCGCTGTCTTCCAGAACCGACCTCCGTGCAAAAATTACAGCTCTCCAAATAAGTAAGAATAGGCTATACGGTCGATTGGTGGCCCAATGGTTAGGGCAGTGGATTCATCATCGAAAGGTTGCTAATTCGACTTTCGGCCGGTTCGCTGCCAGGCAACAACTCTGGACAGGTTGTTCACACACGTGTGCCTTTGACAACAGACAGTATAATTTGGCACCAGCAAAAGAGCCTTGATGCTGAAATCGTAGACCTGGTGGAAAGTACTGGCAATCTACCCCACCGGGTTTATTGACTACGTCATCTGTGGGCTGTCTAGCCTCGAGACCGGGATAAGTTCCGGACCCTACGCTTGTAAAATGAGTATACTGTATGACACTTCGTACATAAAGACACGTACAGAGCAACGCAACTGAACTGAACTGAACTGACACGGTTTAGTTTTTGACGAACTGACCAATGGGCAAGCAGGGAGAGCTCATTGGTCATTGGTTGACGCATACACGAGCGTAGTCACTTAAGCTACCGACGTCGTTATATGGTGCCTACTGTAATGTATTACTGCTTGCCCATTGGTCAGTTCGTCAAAAACTAAACCCAGTCAGTTCAGCTTAGTTCAGTTCAGTTTAGTTACGTCGCTCTGTACGTGCCTTTAGATTAGCAAGCTAATGTGACCTCTAGCACATGAATACAGAATTGCTATATTATACAATATTACTGTAAATATATTAGGATTACTGCACTTTAAGTTCTGCAGCTTACCTACCGCGATAAAAGTCTGTTTGAGCAGAATCGGTTCCAGCGAAGGATCCAAAAACTCTCCAATATCCTCCAGCAGGACCGGATTTCCAATGCGGATCGAGTTTTCCAGCGTACGCAGGAAGTTGGAGTCAGACATCTTGGTGACTTTGAGCCCGTTCAGAGCTTCACGATTACGTATCCAACGATTGGCCTACGATGTCAGCAGAATGAAACAATAATCCAAAGCATTTGGTAAATTATACAACTGCATTACTGCTGTCACATGGCACTCCAAGTTCATATAATAAGAAAACAAAAGTAAAAACCAAGAAAAACGACAGTCAAATGACATTATTACGCAGCTTTCTTCCGTAAAACGAGGTTAGTGCTTTACTACAGTATTTCTTCAAAATCTTTCCAAAGACGTTTACAAAGACGTTTCTAAAATGAGCATCCTTTCCTAAGAAAAGAAATCTCAAAAAGATTGCATTTACGTGTCTTTGGGGATAAGTCATCCGACATATCAAAAGACTTAACTGGCTGATTGGTTAATTAATAATTGACAGATTCAATTACTGACTGACCGTTCGCGCAACTAACCAATGAATTAACTGATTAACCTGTTCCTGTGGGTCTATCATAAGCGGCCAGCGTCGGCCGCGCGTGACTAGTATAGCGTTTTCAATGGAAACTTGATCACGTGGCAGTCCGTCAGCATTCCATTGTCGTATCTCGTACGGGTCAGCCAGAACGCTGACGATTGTCATCGAACTCGTCACGGGAATCTCCAGTTCAACGCATCTGTGTAGAGCGTCACAAGGTAGTGTAGCAGCAGTATTCAGGTAAGGTGGGCTGAACTACAGTCGTTCACGTTAAGTTTTTTTGTGATGTTGCATGCTAAAGATTATGAAAATCGGCCTAAGTTTCACAGAGTTATTCAAAATAAACGTGGCTTGTTTTTTGAAAGGGTGTAGTACATTGTCATGGAACTTGTGACAGAGATTTCTAGTTCAACGCACCTTTACATTGCATGGATATGATTGATGGCCTTCGTGGCATAAAGGTGTGCTTGAAGCAACAGAAACAAAATAAACCGAAAAGAAATGCTCTGCGGCTTTTCATTTAATTTCATTTCAGCTTATTGCATTTCTGTGGCTTTGAACACCTCCTGACGGTTAGGACGCTGGACTTACGACCAAAAGGTTGGGAGTTCGATTCCCGATCGAGTCGCTATCATGTGGTTACTACTTGGATGGGTGACTGTCAGCGGAAAGGTAAGCCATCTCGGTATAATAACCAACCATCAAGGTCAACTCAGCCTTCCATCCTTCCAGGGCAGATAAATCGAGTACTAACCTATATCTGGCTAGGGTTACGTCGAGGCGCGCTCACCCGTGTCAGGTGGCAGGTAAACCTGTGTGTTTCCATATGGCAGGTGACGCTCCTTAGCTCTGTCATGGGTTAGGCAGCTACCCCTAGAAACTATAGACAAAGATTTTAACCGTTATAGGCCCTACAATCTCAATCTCAATGATAAATGTAACACTGATCTATAACACATCAACAAAAAGCGATTGTGCATTACAAAATATAAAGTTGCAAAAACAGGTAAGTCTTGAGAGCTTCGTGTAAAGCCGGAGGAGAATAAAAGTTTCTGATGTCAGTGACTTTAGTTCAATGCACAAGTCTATCATATCGTTGAATGAGATGAAGTTTCGCTAGGACTTTAGTCTGAGACTTAATTCTGAAACCAAAGTCTGACACGATTAGCTGAGAATTTCCAAACTTTAGTCTCTAAGACTTACGTCCCAAACTAAAGTCTCAGCATCGTAACTTCACCGCACGCAATGATCTCACCTGTCGGTCCAGTACTGAACCAGCAGTTGTCTGTAGACGCTGGTGAAAGCGCCATAGTAAGCCACACAAGCCGTCGACACGAACACATCACCGACTACGTTATCTATCATCACCTCCGAGTTCTGCACAAACAAACAAACGTCAGTTTGTCATTTAGTTTCTCACAACAACGATCGACGACGGTACCGTTCGTTAGGGCATTGTTTTTATAGAATGTCGATAGTAACCATGTCGTTAGCGCCTTGGCCACAATTGGCAACTACATGCAGCAACATCGCATTCAAAACTGCAGCTGCAGATAGAGACATGGTTACTACTGACAACCTATAGGAAGTTGTCATCGAGATATCTGATGGCACCATCGATGACCCCCCCCTACGATGTACCGTTTAACCACAATACCGCACGATTGGCATAGCAAAGTATGCAATGACCCTTCAAAGTCATCCAAGGGCAATGATTTTCGTGTAATCTGAAAGGGCTTTTGTATCGTCCTATAGTGATAATAGCAACCTTGGTCCTATCTCTCACCGTTTCCGAGATACGACAATTTATCAATTGAAAAACGCACATTTTCCCTACCCCGCCTTTGTTTAACCTCAAATTTGAAAATGTTTCCCTTGCACTGGATGGCTGCAATTTTGCACACTGAAAGCTGTAAAATAACTTTTCTGGCAAGACCTAAAAATTAGTCACAACACATGCGTCACAGATAGGCCTAGACACGTCGTATATACCAAATGCTCGTACGCTCGACTTTTAATTAACGGTCGGCCAAAAACCAACTGATGGCGACCATCTCCTCCCATTGTGTCTTTTCACCAGTCAGTGCGATCGTGAGTTTATACCCAGCTCGTTGGCGTCAGAGCCATGTTAAGCCGTTAAGCTAAGCCGTATTAAGCCGTGGCTACGCGCACTGATTTCCTCTTCCGAGATGTTGTCCGAGTTTCTCGAACGAGTTTCTTGAACATGCTTGACGACACGTTGGACGACGCGTTCGATTTCCACATCCGAGGTTCTGATTGGCGTCGTTTGGCTGGCAGGCAAATAAACTCGTCCAAGGAAATCGGACAGAATGCGCATGCACATTAAGACCGACTTCATCGCACGAGGTTTTTAAACCTCGAAAGACTCGGTGACGTCGGACAACACCTCGGACGATGAAATCCTTGCGTGTACCCACAGCTTTAAACAGACGAACGGACGGACAGCCAACCTACGACTCTAATACTGCGCTTTGCTACTGACCGCGACGCTCTCCTCCCATCGGGTCTTCTCATCGGCCAATGCGGCGGTGAGTTTACCAGCTCGCTTGAGTCTGGCCTGAGTGAGCGCCATGTTGGCCTCCAGTCGTTCTTTCTCGTTGACGCTGTCTTCGAAGCTCTTCTGCAGCGCCGCTATCTTCTCCTCGACGCTTGCCAACATCGCCTGCTTCTCTTTGAGGTTGTTCATCACCGCTTCCAACTCTATCTGGGCCTGACTCAACCTACGCACACAGATGGAGAGATAAACAGAAGAACACGAACAGACGGACACCGACTGAGACAGACAGACAGCGGCAGCGGGCGGGGGGTCCAGGGGTCCGCTCGGGACCCCCCAGGTCCCCCAGCCTTTAACAGGATGATCCATGAGATTTGCACAAATTCGAGCTTTTTGGATGGACGAAGGGGGGACGGGGTGGGTGTAGCGGCGGTAAATCGACAACGACTCCACCCGGACCACCTAGCTCTGAAAACCTGGCGCCTCCCCAAACGGACGGACAGACGAAGAGACAGCATCGCCTGCTTCTCTCTCTCTGGTTGTTCATCAGCGCTTCCAGTTCGGTCTGAGCTTTGATTCAACCTACACAGAGTCTGAGAGATAAGAGAGATAGAATAGGTGTACTTACGAAAAAAGAATAAATGTCTCCGGTGAAAAAAAAACGCATGAGTAAAGAAACATTTTCACAATAACCTCAAAAACAGAAACCGAAATCACAAACCAGAGAAAAACAGCCAATCAAAGTACGGAAGGTGTTTAGCGCGACAGAGTTTCCTAACTTTCCGGCAAACATAATTATATTTTATTGCTGCGGGATTAAAAACCACAAGCGAGAAAATGACGTACTTCTCTCGTTTCGGCTGAACGGTACGGAAAACGTGTGCGTAAAGATCCATGGCTCGCACCCACATGCACAGAGACTTGGCTGCCTGGCAAACGCCAATACAGAATTATTACGTTTTTATCCACAACAATTAAACATAAAATTATGGAACAAGCAGTGTTTGAATTGTAAAAAATTAGCTGGGGGAGGGGGTTAAACTTTGGGGCGGTCAGAGCCAAACCAAAAATGTGACGTAAATCTTATGTATATAGTACACAGCTAAGCCCCCAGTGCATAATTTGACAGGGTGTTACAGGGGTTGAGAAAACAGTTGGGGGTTAAACCCCCTCCCCCGGCAATTCAAACACTGGGAACAAGCACAACATACGTAGTATCCCACAAAAAGTAGTCCGCTTCGGTTTTTAAGTTAACTGGTAAATATGAGCCGAGTTCTTTTACTTAAGCATTTAATGATAAACTGCGGTAAAGGCAGAAGCAAACGCTGCCACCTCGTCCCATATCTGTTGCCACACTACCTCATAAAATTCGAATATTTAAATTCACCCCTTTATAGCGATTGTTCCATGCAAAGTGATGAAAAATCATTATTTACAGAAAATATTTATAAGTTTTTTTTGGTTAATTCCTCGTTCACGTGTTTCTCTGCAATTGCCGGTTTAGGCCCCTTAATGTCTTTACACAAACTGATTGATGACTTGACTTATTTAAACTGGTAAATTGGTAACGATTAAAATTTATAAATTTTCACAAAGTAACGATTAATCGTTAATTTTAACTAACAAAATGAAAATAACAGTTGTAAGTCTAACTGTTTAAGATAAAACATGCTTTGTATAGCAACGTTGCATATTATTTTTCTAACAGCTGTCACAAATGCACAAAACCACAAATAGTAGGATAATAATAATGATAATGATAATGTCTAATGGTGTCAACTTACAGCGGAGCTAAACAGTCTATAACAATAAAATACGTTTAAATAAAATACAATAAAATGACTAAGCCTACATAAAATCATGCTCCAAGTCATAAAATTTGCAGAAAAAGTGAGTTTTCAGTCTCCGCTTAAATGTGTCAGTGTTAGTAATGGCACGCAGGTGCAGTGGCAGATCGTTCCACGCCTTGGGGGCCGCCACGCTGAAAGCGCGCTCTCCAAACTTCAGACGTGTCCTTGAGACTTGCAGATCCGATTTCGTGGCTGATCGCAAGACGGTGTGACGATCTGGCAGTGCCGAAACTGATTGAAGAAGGTTTGATATGTATAATGGAGCTTTACC
>Ga0209367_1011249_pt1 | contig 11895 bp, 9 predicted proteins | sample WorMetLIZISLAND2_FD_187412 | JGI IMG/M metagenome (GOLD analysis project Ga0209367, IMG submission 187412) | Marine gutless worms symbiont microbial communities from Max Planck institute for Marine Microbiology, Germany - Olavius geniculatus... ... | reverse complement strand
TAATTTCAAATTTTTTAACCCCCAAAAGGCACATCCTTGCGCGAGACCGCGTCGTTTGAGCCATCGCGCGCAAAAATCCGCCGAAGGGTCTGACCTGTAGGTGAGTTTCTGAAAAAAAGGTATATGGCTACAAAAATTTTTACGTATATTTCACCCATTTGCCGGAAAGCCCCCCTTGGAGGGATTTACATGAAATTTTGCATGACGGGTCCCCTCGTCGACGTAATCAACCGTGCCAAATTTTATTTCAATCAGATCAGGGGTTTTGATTCTGTGGGGGTCGAAATTTTGGCTTTGCCATAAGAAAGAGAAGTCGCCGTTAACACAGGGCTTGAACTACCGTTCAGCCTGTGATTTAATTAGCGAAATGTAGTACAAATAGAACAGAGTAGACTGACCTGAGATAATGGGAGATGGAAGCTCAGAATAATTGTTTTTTTTTTCTCAGACAATTGTGATCAGTCTGTTTTTAAACACCACATATCAACTCAGGTCGCAGAAATAGTCTTAAGTCAGTGATCCGCCGTGATCTGCGGTACCGTAGACTGATCAGTGGTCACCAACATAATCCATTTCTCTGATCTGAGCTAATCTATGTGGTAATCTTTGTGGTTGATCTGTGGAGATCTCTGTGGTGTACGGTTCAGTTCAGTACGATATTTTAAGCTCGCCAGTTCTAATAAAAGAAAGCTATCGCGAACTTGCTGGGTCACGCCAGGCTATACAGAATAGAGGTCGTCCATAAATGACGTCACGCAATTTTGGGGGAAAATAACCCCTTTTCCCTTTCGCCACGTTTCGTCACGCTGCTTTGGACCTCTTTGAATATGACGTCACAAACTTTTAATCACCTCCCCCTTGCAGTCTAATAAAGCATTCAGATTATGCGTTTCGAACACAACGCAACTTTTTGTATGATATGACATTTTGCTACAGGGACGGCCGTCTGTGCCGGGGGCCGCGGATGGAGACACCGGCCTCGGGAGGCTTACATCATTCTCCGTCGCTTGGAGTTTTGTATGCTGGCGCTGTCATCCACGACTCCTTGGCCAGCTCTTGCCGCAGATGTGACGTGCGTGACGTCACGAAACCTTTCACCCCTCTCGGGACCTACGTCACTCATCGTCACGATATCGTGAACCCACTCCTCTCTCGGCGCGTGACGTCATTTATGGACTACTTCATAATTTCGTCTTCAGCTGACGACAAAAAAAAGATGATTCTGACAGGTTGCGAACCTGGTGTTGTTAACAAATGGCGCCACGATTATAGGCTATGTACGGTACCACAAAGCCTCTCAAAGTTGCAGAAAAGTTGCAAAAATGTTCTATTTCACATCCAATCACGGCCAATCGGAACCGGTTTACCCATTTCGTTCCCTTGTTTGGCGTCTGTCAGTGTTAGATTTCTGTACATTTATTATGGACATACAACCAGTCAAGCGAATTATAGGCCTACAGCGTAGCACGGTGTAGGCCTATAATAGCGCAATATGAAGAAAAGCGTGAGTCACGACCGGTTCGACAGAGGGCTGCAATGTCTAGTAGTATCCACGTCACTGCTGCTCTCTCATTCTGTTCAGCTGAGGTCACAAAATGTGCGTCATTAATAGGCGCCGAAGTATTATTAATGCCCTGCACTGAGATCAACCCTCTGATAGTTGATGACCCAATGCACGCGTAGGCTAGCTACCACATCGCACACGGCGCCACGCAATAATACCTATCCTAAACTCCACACGTTCAGAATTTCCAGTAATTTTTGTTCCACGCTTTAGTGACTGTACCAGTAAAATATCTACCTTTAAAACACAGTAAAAACTTACGACCGTAGCTAAAATAATTTAAAAGCGGACTTAAACATTTTCAACCGGGGCCACACAAAAAGAGGCCCCATGCGAAAAAATGTCGGACAGCAGAGCGACATTTTCTGGCGTGACGTGCTGTGACATTTAAATGTTTATTTGGTGCAACACGACATTCTTTTTAGGAAGGGAACTCTAAGTGCCATATTGCGAAATCTGAACTTATACTTATTCATTTCCGTTTACTGGGAAGGTAATGCATGTGGGGCTCCCATATTTGTACTGAAAGCCTACCCGGTAATCGGTTTTGAATTATCCCTAAAAACAATTAGCACCACGGACTGATTTTGACAAGACCATGGAAACAAACGACAAAGTGGAGCATCTGCCAACAAACTGGTCAATTCTTGCACGCACTCCTGGTCACTGATTTATATTGTCGTTTTAAAACGCCTAGTGTTCGACACGCTCATAGTAGTTTTTTTCTTATAAACGCTAAGTTAAATCGACAACCACATGTATATACAAGTTTTCGAGTGCGAGCATCGTATCGTATGCACAATGTCTGTAAAGCGAACGTTACCGACTTTCACGAAGAGCTTAATCGGTTTCGAATCTGTCCGCTGTTACGTATACGAGTGTGTTGCATACTGGATGATGAACGCCATGAAAAATATGCAGCCAGGTACAGGAAAAAAGCCTGGTTTCGCATATCTTAAAATCTTGTGGCCCCAAAGTGTGCTTTTCAAAGTCTCACCTATAGGCCGCATAGGCTTATGCCTATATCGTCAAGTGTTTGCCATTTGCGGCCTACCGTGGTCCCTTGCAAACTCTGAAACTGCAACTATACAGAATCGATGCTGCCGCAACTTTCCCTAAACAGACGTGTAAAAATAACCACTTTTGCACTGTTAACAGATAACCACATCCCATATTTAATATAAAATTATGCTTAAAACATCTGGCCAGATATGCATCAAAGATTTGCAACATTTAAAATAAATATTCTAATCGTTACCACGTCCTTCGAGCTGGATCGTATACAGTAAGCTAGCGAAAGAAAAAATGCGTTACTCGAAATAAACTACAGTGGGTATATGCGCACCAGGAGAGCACGTGCCGTTGGAGCACTGGCAATCTTGCCTCGAGGTAGATCCATTGTGAGATGTGACTCGATACAATGAGCACTGGATGCACGGACCACTTCCCGGAGCGTCCTTGAAACTATCCTTCGGACACGCTACAATCACACCGAACACGCAGCAGTTTGTTAATTATTCAATAAATTTCGGAGTCTTTTTTCTTCGCACTAAATTGTAACTTTTCAGTGCTTTGACGCTGTTAGTTACTCGGCGGAATAAGCAACCTACATGTGGCAAGTTCTGCTTAAACCGTTTCAAAAAAACTTCACGTTTGAGAAATCGGGCCTTGCCTTAACAAAAATTGCAGCAGCAGCAATAGTAGTAGTAGTAGTAGTAGTAGTAGTAGTAGTAGTAGTAGTAGTTGTTGTTGTTGTTGTTGTAGTAAAAGCAACAGTAGCCAAATACTAGTAGGCCTAGTAACGGTAGTATAGTTGTTGCTGCTGTTTTTTTTTCTATTTTTCTTATCGGTAAGAAAACTGCCGAAAATCTGCAGAGATAGACTAAAATCATAACAGCAGTACAAAGTAAGCCTATAATTTGCCACAGAGTTTCGGCTCATAGCGTAACAACAACTATATTTATCGTAACTCACGTTGGCATTTGGCGCTATCGTCCGCAGTCGTCGGTAGATGATAGCCAGGTGGACACAGGCATTTCTGCTCGTTACTGTCGACGTCGCAGTAACATCGCGATTCCGTTTCGTTGCAGACGTTGTTACAGTACCGAGCGCCAATTTCAGACAATAAAGGCACCATGTCTAATCATTGCACATTCCCATATCAGCACAGCTTTATTGCCAATATACACCATGTTTCAAAAAACAATCTCTAACATTGTCGACTGTAAAGTGAAAAAAGGCTACCGGATTTTAATAATTTTCGGTACGAATGTTCCTTGTGTAAGTATAGGCCGTTCAAGTTACCACTTACGCCTGCTTTTGCAGAAATATTGCTCTTAACAATGAGTAAAATCTGATGATTCGTTTTCGAGTTACAATCGATAATGTCGGGTGTACTTTTGTGAAACAATGTTTAGAAAAAATATCCAAATTAAAAACTTAAGAAAACTATTTACAATAAAATACTCTATAGAAATTATAGATGTAGATGGTCTCATTGTTTATTTGGAGGCACAAGATAATACGAGCAAAAATGCTGGGATTAGCAGAAACGTGCGCAGAATCACTCATTTTAAACAAATGTGTTGAATAACTAGATTTGCAACGACTGGGATAAATTTTCAGAACCAATTACCGGGACGTAAAGTTGTCGGCCATTTATGCAGCATATTTTCCCATTCCCACTTGTCGCCGTAGTAGTTGGGTTTGGTTGCGAGGTTGCGTAAGATAGTTTTCTTGAGCCATGGTCCGACGCCGACGCTGAAGATGTTGACGCTGCGGGTTAGGAGAGCAGCGTGTTGATTCAAGGGGTCTTCTTCGTTCGTATGGTCTCCGTCCGACACGATCACGATTACCTGCCAATTATTTTCCCAACAAATTTATACGTTTATGCATACTAAATGTAATGTACGTGCATACCGTGGTTTGGTTTTGAACTCAAGATCTAGAACGGAAAACAAGTTTCTTGATATACGCTGTTTCAACAGTTGTGGACAAACTTTTCCGCGGAAAATAAAACAGTTTTATTAGTGGTTCATAGTTCATACGACGAGAAATGAAATTTGATGACGTGTAAACACTGCTGCGACCATTCAAAGGTTAAAGATTACAGGTGGTGATATAGCTTTTATGCGAAGCCCATCTCAGACCTACAACCTGCCATATGGGATCACACAGTGTTACTTGCCTCCCGCCTTTATCCCAGCCAGATAAGCTGGTACTTGATTTACCTACTCCGGAGGGATGAAAGGCTGAGTTGACCTAAGCGGCTGGTTAAATACCGAGACGGTTTACTTGCCAGCAGGCAGTTACCCATCCAAGTACTAACCCGGCCCGGCGTACAGTAACTTCGTTGATCCGATGAAACGCGTTACCGCTACGCCACGCCACCAACCCAGTTTAAAACAACTGCTATACAGTTTATTGAGCTTTAATTGTTGTGCTGGCTTATTTGATGACGTACGTAGTTCTCGTATCTCTCGCCGCAGTGTTAGCAGTGTGATATCACTCTAGTCTAGCGTGATGGTTAAAACATGTCTTAGGTCTGTTTTAGCATGCATTTCCAGGCAGAACACGTCGTGGATCACTGTCATAAAATAAGGACATTTCATCACCGTTTATACATATAATACACTACAAATTGTGATGAAATGTTTATTGTATTTGAGACAACCCTGGTTTTGGCTGTACCTGAGTAGCGTTAGGTCTGTTGACTCGGCCTGCGTCCAGTATACCGATGGCATGTTGCAACGCGCCGCTGATGTTCGTGCCGCGCATGAGTATGGGATCGCGCACAAACGCAACGCGCTCCCACAACGTCGGCGAGTTGAACAGTTCACACTTAGAGACCGCTGCGTTCGAGCCCCCACTGATAGCGTCATAGTCAACAGTGGCGTCACGGGCGAACGTTACAACAGCCGAGCGCGCGTAATCGCCGTGTAGAGTGGCGTACTGGCCCAGTAGAGACTCGAAGAAGGGATGAACGAAGTACAAGAAGTTGTGCTGACCGACTCCCTGCGACCGGTCCAGCAGGCCTACCACATCCACCTGGGTGCGGGGTCCCAGCATCCACAGAATGTCGCTGATGTTGGGTCCCGTCCCCGCAGACGCCGAAGATGGTAGAATAACGGAAGTGCACAGCACCAAGTGATGCAGGAGTATCAGTCGCCTAACGTCCAACATGGTTCCACCAATCGAAGTCAATTATTTATACTCCGTCCCCAGTGAGCTGACAAACTTGGTTATATGACCAGCTGACAGAAATACAGTCGAATCCTCCAGTAATGCGGGATCGTTCGAATTACAGTTCTACAACGCAAGATTACAACTCACTTTAAAGATTTTCTATATATATACATTTCTGTCATTTGCACAGAATAACAGAAAACGCGTTTTGAACTAGAGCGATTTCTGTACTTGTTTAAGTACAAAAACAATGTTGTCTGTACAATATTTCAAATTCATGCACTGCGTATTCTTATTATTATTTTACTGAATAAATTTAGTCATAGGTGGAACGTCAACTGTCTTGTTGTCTCGAAAACAAAACACGTCGTGTCCAACGAAAACACCGCTGTCATTGTTTATAACTTTCAGCATACTGCAACTATTTTTACACTGCTATATTTTCAAAACGATTTGCAATTATTCGGCAAATGAAGATTTCGCGTATACTACAGAAAACGCGTTCTAACTTAATACCGATTTCTATATGTGAACAAGTCACTTATACCAAAATTAATGACAAATCCACTATACTAAGCTACATATAAGGAAATCAAAGTATTAGCGTAGTACGCGCACACTTCTCAGATGTTAGACTACACAACGGCGCTGCAAGGTGTTACGCTATTACACGCAGATGCATGCGCCCAGACAGACAGACAGACGAGCTTAAAAACGAACTGAAGCTCAGCGTATGAGAGGACACAGCACCGCAGCCTTAAGTTCGACTCTAAACACGGGCGAGGGCAAGATGGTCTGACGGCGTCACGCAAGACAGCACAAACAGCACAGTCAGAGGAGACAGCCATGTAGAGCTATACAGCTAGCGAGCTCCTACGAGTTGAGTTCAATGAAATGATCTTTGCAGACCGCGTTAGTCGCTTACTCTGCTAGTCACGACGCTGTCCCACGCTCCCGCAGTGGCGTACCCGCCCCCTTCACACTTGTACAAGGGTGTACAAGGGGGCGTATCCATGGGGGGCACTGGGGGCACCTGCTTCCTCAAAGCCCAATCAGTTACTCAGAATAGTGCAAAAATGCATAAAAACTTTTCATTTTAGCACAAAAATAGATACATTTCTAGCCCACCAGACCCTTCCCCTGGTGCGAAGAGAGACCTCTCCCTAAGCTCCATTCCTCAAGTGCCCCACACATCCAAATCCTGGTTACGCCAGTGCGGGTGTAGCATGCATAATTTCACGTTAGGACCCACTGGTCTACTGCGTTTTTCTCACTAAATATGTCGTTGAAAATCGTTTATGTGATGTTTTGCCACAAATGTTTCAAAACTTTTAAAAGTATTTTGTATTGTTAAGAGATTGTGCTTGTCAACTTTTTATTAAACGAATATGATGACGACGACGTTGCCAACGAACTTTGACAAGGAATGCAGCATGGTGATTTAGTCGGTTAAAGGTGTAATTGCTGTCAACGGAGCCGGCAACAGGGCGGACTTCTGTCGTAGACTTGCTCAATTGGGTTTAACCCTCTCTGGCTCCAAACTCCAATGCACCGCAAAAGGGGATAAGCGCCCACGCAATAGACATATGCGAAATCTTTTCTACTTTTGGCGTATGATCGATTTTCTTCTTTTCGTTAATTTTTTACTATCATAGTGGAGGCCCCCTAAATACGCAATTGCGCTGTGTATAACATAAACGTCTATAACCCCTTGAACTGAAATGACGACATTAAAATACACACTCGTGACGAACGGGGAGCTTTGTCATCATTCGTCAGCAGGTTAAAATTAGCGCTGCCACCTTACGAATGCTTTTGAAACAACAAACATTGTGTTATAGGGGGCCTACAACGGTAAAGCCGGGGCACTAAATTTGTAGGAGCTGAATATGTCGAACCGCAAAATAACAAAGGCTGGGAAAATGCACGGCCGGACCGGCCTGCATTTTTCAAGTCCTGCATTTTCAGTGGCCCTCTTGAAGCTTAGCGTATCGACTGCCAAGTAAGTAAGTAAGTAAGTAAATGATTTATAAAGCGCCAAAGTCTCAGAAAGAATCAGGGCGCATAAAAAGAATCAGGGCGCATGTCCAAACGATCTGCTGCAGTCACTTAACGACCAACGAAGTACTCGGCCGACAGACGTGCAAATAAAAGCCGATACGGGTGAAGAATAAATATTCGTTTAAGAAAAGAATAGTGGGGGCTAAGCATTATGCAGCCATCCATTGCCCCTGATAGCAAACAGCAGAACCCGCAGACACATTACCGGGGCCAAATCATCCCATTCATTCATTTCTTTATTACAGCAAATGTCAAGACGCATCCGTTGTTACAAATAATATAGGCCTACACATATTGCGATTATGTTAACAAGTAGGTAAGTAGGCCTAGGCATTAGTTTTGCTAAAAGTGTACATATCTTACGTCAAGCGTACATGAAACGATTTTCACAAAATAAGGTAAGTTTAATGTAGTATGTCAAATTTTGAATGTAGCACACGGTACAGATCTAAGTTACACAGCTTAGCTCAAAAACATTTTCTATAAATTATAGGGGAACGATAAATGAGCAATAAACAGCGAAAATGTCACTATTGTGTCAGAGATTAGTAACAGTCTTTATACAGAGTAGTCTTGTGATGAAGTTGGCATCAGCCAGGTGTCCGGAGCGTGTAGGTAATTGTATGTTGTAAGATGAGGTGGGGCGGAGATTGTAATGTTGTGATGCCAGGTTAGGTGGTGGTAGAAGATAGTGGAGTGAGTGTTGAGGGTTATTACAGAGTTTATTGAACAGCTTATCGTCGGCGTCTTCCAGCAGTTCGTCGAAGGACGGTAGATCTGGCTGGCAGTAGCCCGAGCGTTTGCTGCGGCGGAGGAACGCATCGACGCGATGACGATCAGATGCCGTGATGAAGCCGCTCCACGCTGAGCAGGCGTACAGCAGCTTCGCGACGACGACTGGCCGGAAGACTGTGTGTAGGCCGGCGTCAGTCAGGCCGTGGTGACGCAGCACACGCAACGGGTACAGAGTCTGCGAACATTCGCTAACTACTCGCCGGACGTGGTCTGATGCTGACAATCTCCTCGTCAGAGTCACGCCGAGGACGCGAAGTGTGTCGACTCGGGTGATGCCTGGCAGCGGTGGCGGCGTGTCGTGCTGTGTCTTTCTGCAGTCGTAGATTGCAGTTTCAGTAGTTTTATCATGTTGAGCGTCAGATTATTCCGTGCAGCCCAGTCTCTGATGTTATCCATTTCTGTAGAGCCGGTGGTGACTCCGGACGCTGGTATTATGAGGTGTCATCGGCAAATTTAACAATTCTGTTGCCAGTATGGAGTGTTTTCAGATCAGATGAGGTGATGAGGTAGGCGGCTGGACCGATGCTCGACCCATGTACTGTATAATACTGGCTGTAATAGTTTTCGTACTAAAGTGTCACCTGCGTATACGGTACGGTGAGAGTGCTCCTCGAAGAAATGAACAAGCCGGTTATATACATGGTTGGGCAAATCGAGTTCAGCCGCTTACTGTAACAGTTTGAAGTGTCGAACGGTTTCGAATGCTTTTGAGGAGTCCAGGGAGATGACAACTACGTACGCATTAGATCGCAGTAGGTCGGTGAGCGTTTGCAAGAGCGTGATGATTGCGGCTTCAGTAGAGCCGGTAGGACGGAACGCAAACTGGTCTGAGAACGTCAACGATGGCGGCGGGCTGAGGAAGACGGGGTATAAGAAGTTGCGCACAACCGATCGCTCCATGATCCTGGTTAGGATCCGAGTAATGAAGATGGGGCGAAAATCGGCCACCAGCTTGGGTGATGTTGTCTTGGGGATCGGGCAGATGCTGGCCTTTTTCCACTGCAGTGGCACAGTAGACGTGACCAGCGACAGGTTGAATAGGGAGGCAATTGATCGGCAGAAGACTGGAGCAGCCACCCGGAGAAACCAGGCTGGCAGGCCGTCCAGACCCATCCCCATAGGTCGCAGACTGTCCAGTGCTCTGAACACCTACCAGTCGGACACGAATGCAGTTAGTGTGGTAGTGGTCGACTGCTTTCTAGTCGGCGCGGTGTAGTTATTGTCCCTTGAGATGGCTGCGTAATGGTCGTTCAAGGTTTCCGCGGTTACCGTAGCCCGTAAATTAAATGCACTACTCATTTGCTGTCGTACTGAGGGTAGGAGGCTGAGTTGACCTGACCACACAGTAGCAAGGTTAACGACTTGCTCACGGTTGCTTGTAAATGACTCAAGTAGTGTAGCCACACTTTTAAAAAGTGTGGTAAATACTTCATAACGATAGTTTTGCTACACTAAATTTTCTTTCGAGTCCACCAGTGAAGGAGTTTTGAAAATCAATTAGGCCCACATTAATCGAGATGATTGTGTTTACAAAACACGGTGTATGTATTAAGTTCGACGAGATAGAGTTCTCGTCGTGTAAGCAAATAGTTTCGCTGACGCTGTGCCGCATTTTGTTCTACGGACAACATATTGAGTTCGTACGTGTCTTGTTCTACTTGATGAGCATTTTGCTGCTTTTTAATTACAAGTGTGCTTAATACGCTACGAACTTTTGACTATCCATACAGTTACTTCAGAAGAATATTAAGAAAAAAATATAACCTGAACTGCAGACAAATTGTGTTACGATTCATACACGTTTGCAAACGTAGTTTGCAGATGAATTTGCTACATCGTCGCGTCGAGGTAAAATGCACATAATTTTGATAGGTCTATGCAGAACTTTTTGTATGCGCACCTGGTGGCAGTATGGTCCTGTCACTCACCTACGAGTGGTTAGTTCAATGCCAGTCGTCAGCTGAAAGCGCCCGAAGCTTGTATTCGTGCGACCAGTAATTACTATACAAATAATGGCTGGCGTCGAGGTCATCATTTTACAAACCTCTGGCAAAAAATTTCAATGACGACCTCGACGCCGGTCACAATTTGTATATTGTGCATACGATCGACTCACTGGAACTTTATCAGAGGCTAAAAGTGGGCTGACTTGGTCTCTCGTTCTTTCTGCTTCGTCACAGATAGTAAAACTAACTATGAACTTCCCTCCAAAATAAATAATATTGATGAGTGCAATTTTGTCTATCGTGTATTGTACAAAGACTGTTTTTAGTTGTTTTTAGCATGTCAATATGTTCTGCATTGTGTTTACAGCGGTTTGTCTGTTGATTGCTTTAATAAAGACTATCATCATCAAAAATATATGGAGCATAATGTCGGTGACAAGCCAACGAATTGGTAGGCCTTTACCATGACGGGTCATTGCAGGCCATGCAAGCCCATGCTTTTAAGTGAAGATTATTTTAAGGAGAAAACCAAACCTAGAAAGTAAATAAATGGTCATGTACGTAGCCAAAAGAGTTTCGAATTTATTCACCGCATGATCAAGAACAAAAAGCTAGTGTCGCCGCATTGTTTGATCTTGAAACTTGACATATTATCTTCAGAGTGTCATTTCGTTTTAATCGAGTCCAAACTGTTCTGTTGCAATTTTCGGCTGCGGCGCACATTTCAAGAGTGAATTGCGCCGAAATTACTAAAGATAGGTCAGGACAACCTGCACATCAAATTTTCGACCTCCTAGGTTTAAGGGGTCTTCCGTAAGAAGACCTTAAATTTAGGTACTTCTTCAAAACGCATTGTTATTTTACGCGCGGTGGCAGAATGCATCGCGCGTCTTAGCCATCGTCTAGGCGTCTGTCCGTCTGTCCGTGCGTCACACTCGTGAGCTACAGTACGACGCGCGTGACAAGTTCGTTTCTTGCCTCGTTCTCGGTCGAAGAACCAGCGAATCTCCGGCGATAGTAATTTCTGTTCGGCGCAAAAGCGCGGCGAATCTCGCCAGATTCGCCGCAGAAACTTTAGTTCTTTGCGGCACCTGTGCTGCGAGCTGTTGTCTCAAGAGAGTTCATCAAAAAGTCATTAAACGGCGTCAACCTGGCAACCGGAGTTTACTATACTGACTGCAGTTGAGCTCGAGTGTTTGAAACTGTTCGAGTTTACGCTCTGCGTCGCTGAACGTAGTTTAAGCCTTGTGTTAACAGCGACTTCTCTTTCCTATAGAAAAACCAACAAGTAATTTGAGCAAAGCTCATGTGACGCGCGATAGCAGCGGTCCTGCCACTTTGGCA
>Ga0209367_1011248_pt1 | contig 11896 bp, 8 predicted proteins | sample WorMetLIZISLAND2_FD_187412 | JGI IMG/M metagenome (GOLD analysis project Ga0209367, IMG submission 187412) | Marine gutless worms symbiont microbial communities from Max Planck institute for Marine Microbiology, Germany - Olavius geniculatus... ... | reverse complement strand
TTTTCTTTTATTTTATATTTGTATGCTACCTTTCATGGTGAATAAAGATGCATATATATACAGCGTTAATTGTTAGTTAATCCAATCACTGTGACGAAATTGCAATTCATTTGCAAGGAAAACAGAACTTATTTACGTCGCCAGACGAAAGACGTCATTTAGGGCGAATTGACGCATCTAAAACAACCCAAAGGATGTCCCTTTTTGGCGCACCTTGCAGATCATAACAACTTTATTGCGATGACGACGACGACGACAATAGCGGAAAGAGATTATGTCTAGGCTGCCTTCGCGTGCATCAAACCAGTCAAGTCCTAAAGGAGTTCGCCGATTCGCATGCCGTCAGCCGGTGCCAACTATTCAACGGCACATGCGTTAATACGCTGCTGGCTTATATCATTGCGTCTAAGCGTCGCCGTTTTTCGGCGCGCCGCAAAGGGGGCGAACAATCTCCTACGCAAGATAATTAATGCGAAGTCTTCTTTTTTCAGCATTCGTCTTTCTTTAACTTTAAACTAAGATCAGATTTGTCAGTTGACGGTTAGAGATTTTTCGACAGAAAACTACAACAAAACTGAAACGAAATCGCATGCTATATACAGCATAGGCTAAACCAATATGAATTTTTTTCGCTCTCGTATATTGTCGCTTTTTATTCAACACATGCTAGTTAGCATCGCATGCAAAAACCGAAAATTAAAAATAAATAAATAAACGCAGAAACCTACACAGCGATTTCTACGCTGTGTTGAATAAAAAGCGACAATATACGAGAAAAAAATATTCATATTGGTTTAGCCTATGCTGTATACATGTAGGCTAGCATGCGATTTCGTTTTAGTTTTGTTGTACTTTTCTGTCGAAAAATCTCTAACCGTCAACTGACAAATCTGATCCTAGTTTGAAGTTAAAGAAAGACGAAGGCTGAAAAAAAGACTTCGCATTAATTATGTTGCGTAGGAGATTGTTCGCTCCCTTTGCGGGGCGCCGATAAACGGCGACGCTTAGACGCAATTAAGCCAGCAGCATATACAATCAACGTAGCCTAAGCCGAACGGCTTCGTTAACTGGAAAGCAGCGCGGATAATATACGACGTAGAGCCTACCTGATTGCTTGAACGAGTCTGATGTTCATAAAGATTAGAATGGTCACCGGACCGACGCAGAGAAAGAGCAGATAAAGACCGTCGATGTAAATGTCGTAGTAAAGCGGGTTGCGGAATGACTCTCGATAGAGCATCACGTCCAGTCGTCGTATCTGATCGCCGCACGGGTCGATCCAACGCACGACACAACTGTCCAGATATCTGCACAACACCGGCTGTTGACACAGTTGTGCAATTTTTGCAACGTTTTTAGCCGACCGTGGGCCTACTTGAGCTGTACGAGCTATTAGTTCGTCTGTCTGTCTGTATGACAGTCGGTAACGAATGTACTATGGCTAAGCTTTAGATCGTGGAAAAAACTTTTTAATGTGTAATTAGCTATATGTGTTAAACTTGGACATGCAAAATTTCAGCTATCTAGTGCAAAAGAAACATTTTTAAATTGTAAGTTGAATGAAAAGGGTAGGAAATTCAATGGAAAACTGGCCATATGTCGGAAACGGTGAGAGATACGGCTAACGTTACTATTAATCACTAATAAAAAGTGGCATATTGGCTTTCAAATTATATGAAAGTTTTGGATGACCTTGAAGGTCACTGACAATCAGTACGGTCGGCTATCCTAGCGACAACTGGTCTTCTTGTTTAATGATGTCAAAAGTTTATTAAAGAAGCACTTATAGATATGTTTTTGTAAAATGTATACTGGTTTTAGAATAGGCCATAGCTATTTAAAAAGTCAGCGAATTCAATCGTGAAAGCGTGGTAAGGCAGAACTTCTACAACAATTTGCCATAAGGCATCGCATACGCACGCATATTAGTTTATCGGTGACGAAACATGCTCGGAAGAATCCCGCAGTTGCTCTACGCCAAGAATTTATTTAAGCAATCATTTAATCCTCCAGTATAACATACATGTATTTTGAATATTAACAAAAATCCGACATATAAAGTGAGTTATTTATAACGAACACGGGTGACGTAATACTAACCAAGATGTCGTACACTTTTTCGTGTACTTTTGTCACAGCACTGCTGGAGTAAATAAGCGAGTGCGCGTGCGAGTTTATACCACTCCAGACAGTGCTGTGACGTACTTAAACCACGCACGGATCGCACAGATTACATCGACGTAGCGTTAAACGCGAATTTTGTCGCGAACTTGTCACGGACTTTGTCGCAACCATCTCGACATGTCGAATTGGTTTGTGTCCGCAACTTTCATGATTTGTGACGCGACTTTTTCCGCTGGCAGTTTCGGTGAAAGTCGACGTAATGGAATTTGGGCTTTATGACGTATATGACTTTAGCGAAAAGTTGTGAAAACAGCACAAGTGGGCGTGGTTTAATTTATTTTATCGCACACATCGTATATCGTAATCTATATTTGGCCGTCACCTGGGCAGGTTGTAGATGAAGGCAGCGGCGAAGACAATGACGACGTAGCGCCTCCTGGCGGCCGACGTGAAACATCGCGGCGCATCCAGCGGGCGACAAACACAGCAATATCTGTCAACCGTCACCAGCACGATCATCCAGTTCGTCAGTGTCTGCAATAATCGTACACAGATTTCTCATCAGTTTTGACTCACTGTCACTCTGCCAGCAGGATATCGTACTAACCAATACAGGTGATTTCGACAAACTTTGGATTATAATTCATCTTTATTCACCACGAAGACAGAAATATTAAAAACACAATAAGCGGAAAACGCAATACAACTGAACAAGAAAACTAACGCAGCATGCGTAGAGTAACGCGAAAAAATAACCCCATATTGCATTTCACTTTATTTATTTTTTTTCTTGTTGATATTGTACCGATTCTGCTATGTTATGTTCTGTTCTGCAATGGCGTTTGACCGTTGTTTTATAAAAGATTAGCCTATTTACTTACTTATTACTTGGTCAATGGCTCAAAGCCAATATGTACAACGTTTTCGATATGTACAACTTTTAACCTGTATCTCCCGAAAACTTTAGGCTATATATTTCGATAAAATAACACACACCTAGGCCTAGTCTAAACGAAGACTGGTGAGATTTTCAAAACCGTGGAATCAAAGGCAAGGTCACAGAAAGGTCATATATTTTAGCGAGTTACTGCGACGGGCGCAGGCATGCACATCGACATTCGAACGTCACTCTGAGTATCATCTAGTTAGGCCTATACCTGGTTTATTGCTGTTATCAGTGAAGACAGGAAAGGCTGAGAGAAAGTGAGAGCACTGTTTATTGTGTAGACAGCCAACCATACGGCACGGATGAAATAGAAGTAAACAAGGTATAACAAGAGCCCAGCTGTCGCTAGGGAAGGCCGACCGTAGTGTAATGTACTGCCTGACTCTCGCTACATTTAATCTGTTATTTACTTATTTGATATCGAGATATTAACTAAGTAAATAGCATCCGTCAACTCGACGGGAGACTCCAACAACATCAAGATAGTAACCTCAATTAATCACATCCTTAGTACTCCAAGTTACAGTAAATAAGTAACTGTCTGAACGAACATGTAACCACTGCAGGCGGTAACTTTCGTTGCAAATTGCGGCCAAACCGCTGCAGATAGTAACATGGTTAACTTGGTACCACATGGTAGCCGTCGTGCAACCGTATTTGTTCTTCAGCGAGCTTTTCGGTAAGACGTACCGTTTAGCGACAATATGCTGATCTGTTTATTAATAGTATTGTCTCAAAAAAGAATGGTTGTTATCTTAATAGATGTTGCGTTGCTTGCATCATGTACGCTGATGATTTAATGTTACTGTCTGCATCAGTCTTTGGACTGCAGCAACTGCTTGATGTATGTGCATTGACTGCCAAAGACTTGTGTCTTCAGTTCAATGATAAAAAGTTTCATTGTATTATAGTAGGACCAAAACATAAATGCCAGCCATCTTCTGTGTTGCTGTCGGGCAAACCGTTGCATTGGGTGGACTCTGTAAAGTATCTTGGCATTACGTTTATGTCGACAAAGGTATTCAGTGTTGATCTTAATCAAGTGAGACACAAGTTCTTTGGATGCACGAACTCTATTTTGGTTTACAGCTCAGGGGTGTCAGAATTGATAAAGCTTCACTTAATGGAAACAATAGACAGGCAAACAACAAAAAGGATACAACCTTGTACCATATGCGCAACTGTTAGTAGATCTATATATACGGTCGGCGAAAAAGAGGCGCATGATATGTACTAGTGATTTGCAACAGTACTCGTTTTAGGAACCGGATACCAGGTTGCATTCACCCGGATACACGGTTCCTGGTACAAATCCCTAATATGCAGTGGTTAAAGTATGGGTGGACGCGGGAGAACGCAGTTTCCCCACCTTTAGTTTTTAGTCCAAAGCGTTCCTGCTCCTTTAGGTTTCCAAAAGATGCAGCAAGGGGCCAAAAACCACCAACGGGGGTCCGAAGCCAAACTAGCGTTTATACTGTAACCACTGCTAATATGTACCTGGAATGTTTTGAGTATCGGAAAGACGGTGGGCTGCATGTCGGTGTAAGGATCGGCGTCGGCGCTGGGTCGGAGCAGGTACTTGAGCGGGTATCGCAGTGCCGCGGCGACCAGGTAGAGACAGTCGACAATGGCCAGCGCCTGCAGCAGAAACAGAGAATCGCGCCGCTCGCGGTATCGCTTGAGCACGACGATTGAGACGACGTTTGCGACGATGCCGAAGACTATCAACACGCCGATAACGTATAGTTCAATGACCGCCTCGACCACGCTTGAATCCTTCCCCAGCAGGTCCGACGACGACGTGTCGTTGGAGGTCGACGCGTTGGAAGCGACCGTCAAAGACGAGCTGTTGGCAATCCGGACTGCAGACGACGAGAACGGAGACGAGGAACAGTCGGTGATGTAGTGTGTACCGCAGTGACGCTCCATAGCGCTCGACGTGGCCTAGTACGGAGCGAACGAAATGAACTAAACTAAAATGAAACGAAGCGAAACAGCAGAACTATATCACCTCATTTTAGTTCCTTGCATTTTGTCGCTTTGGTCACGCACTTAGTCTGTCTGAACTATAATACATACTCCAGGGTCGATCGGCGGTGTTACTCAGCCAGTCGACCGGGTCAATCCAGAGGACTCAGAAGACGGAAACAGCGGTCCGTGAGTGACGTAGTGCGTTTCACAGTGACGCTCCATAATGTGACCACACTGTCTGGTAACCCACAAACTGGTGGGTAGCTGTTCAGTTATAGTCCGCCAGCTATATGATCCGATGATCTTCGTTAACGCGTAGGGAAGCACGTCGGTTGAACAGAACGTCGGATATCCGCAGACTTCACATTTGCTGCAAAGACAATAACGTCAGTTATTCCTATTATAAATATTGTGTTTTCATCATCTAATTACACTCGCCGAAGAACAAATGTCTATGAGTCAATTTTTTTTATATACAAAATAGCTCAAAATGACACGAATAAATTTTGACAAATTTTTTCCAGGTAACCGTTATAGTCCAAAGAGAAAGTACGCTAAGTATATATAGACTTGGCGGCAATTCAGATTCTTTTGTGGATTTTAGATTATTCATGATTTTTTACCATCACGAAATAAAACGTAAACTGACATTTTTCACTTTCGCAGTTTATCTCAGCAAGTGATGAAAGAATTTTGACTGACATTTTACGGAAAGGTGGAGAGTGGTCCAAGAATTAACCACTCAAATGTTAGCTTCTGTTCGGTTCAGAATCGCGGTACAGGGTTAATCCTAATCCGGATTATGTATGGGAACTGTAATGAGTTCGTTGTCTGTAAGATGCATCACGTCTTCGTTTCTCTTTGTGTCCGGACATTAATCGTGTAAATAACATCATATGTTTGTGTTCGAATGCTAAGTCCGATGCCAGCAAATGTCATTATTCGAACGACAGTCCAGTAGCGTAGTCGCCGGTGTCACATTAAAATATCTGCCCCATGAAAAATCCGCCCGGGAGAAATAATCGCAAAATTGATATGTCTCCCCTTATCAAAATATAGCTGGCCTCATAAAAATCTCCCCATTATAGACTCGCCCCCTCCAGAAAAGTCTCCTCCGGCCAATAATTTACCGGCAAAATCGTCCCGCCCTGGCGGCCGCCGGGCGGGGCGAATTTTTGCCGGTAAATTGTGGGCCGGGGGAGACCTTTCTGGGGGGACGATCCTATTATGGGGCACCGGCCATATCGCTGTTGATGACTCCTGAGTATATTTCAAGCAACGATCATCTGTACGATCATCTCTCCACGGTCGTATCGGTCTAGCACGAATATTCGCCGTTCGGGCGGCCCTCTTGGTTAAATATTGGTCTCTTCGGGCTGTATATGCTATTAGTACGTGCGCCGCATTTTGCTTCTGTTCCTACAACTTTATGCGTTATGGCTCTATAAACCCTTTTATTTCAGTTTCACATGAATCGTTAAACTGTTATTCTCGTATTCACATTCTTAACGAATTTTTTGACGACATGTGTGATTGATGTTTGCGCTCCACATTGTAGGCCAAAATAGGCCTAGGCCTATGCGTTATATATATATATATGGCCTATTTTGACAGTTGTTAAGCAAACGATGCATTTACGAAGTTTTATTAAACAAAATGTATGCTGGTGATGACGACAATATGATAGCATCTAAATTTTCTGCATTGATAAATATTTATGTTGACAGCCTGAAATGTCAGTCACTCTGTGCCCTATTTGTATTAGGGGCCTAGCTCCGATTGGCTCAGTCGCTGAATCAGCAACTCATAGCCGTGTCGACTGTTACGACTGCTATTGACTGCTACTGTTTATGATAATCAACATATCGAATCATTAGGCCCATGATGTAACAAATAAATAATTAATAAAACTATAAAAACTGACAAAAGTGATATTTCGCAAAGTAGCAAAGATATAGCTATCGCAGAATTCATTCGGCACTATATAGATGCAGCGCATAGAATATTCGCGATATTTCTGTAACTTGAGCGATTCGCTGTGAACACCAGTTAATAGTGTGGCCCGATTATGTTCGGCACTTGATCGCAGTAGCGTGGGACACGGAAAACACAAATCGATTGACACGATATTGATTACCTTTCACTGTTGGTCTCGGCATTCAGTGTGCCGTTGCAACTGACCCGCTATTGATCCACGCCTATCTTGATAATCCTTGGTCTACGTTCCGACTTCCAAAGTTTTTTTCTCCTGACTTGTCACGACCATAAATCTTCCCGTTTATTAAGTTTTCATTAAGTTTTACGGCAGTGCCGTAATTTAAGCTAGTATTTACGATACTGTCGTTCGTTTCTGCGAGCATACGTTAAACGCAGGTAGTCTGAAAAAAATAAAATTCGTTTATTCACCGCGTCGTTAGTTTTGAAACTAAACAAGTGGCGACTAAATTTAACAATAAAAAAACGAAAAAGACTTGTGGTTTATTACAACAGTGCATTATGCAGCGGCCCCACTCTCCGTGATCCCCACCGTGATGATGGCGAGTAGAGCCATGTTGCATTGAACTCCCCGTACCATTTTGAGAAAAATCCCCGCCATGATCACGATTTGAATGAACATGTTCATTCTGACCGTGATAACGGCGGTGGTTTTTTGGTTCCAGCCAATCAGACAACAGCTGTCTGTGAACAGCCACGCCTCTAGTGCAACTGCATTGAACATACAATGGACGAAAAAAATAAGTGAAAAAAATTGTATTTTTTATTCATCCTGGTGTATCTGAGCTTTGCCCCTGGAGCTGACGCCGTCGTTCGCCCCTTAGTTAAGTGGGTTAACGCGCGTTTGCCATGTAAAGTTTTCAAGTTTTATTTTTAGTTTGCCGTTTCGTTTCCGACTTTTTCTATGTTTATTTTCGTTAGTAAAGCGCTGACATGTAAATTAGCTTGCATCAGCACATTCTGCAGCTGGCTATAAAGTTGATCTTTGTATTATAATACCGAATGAGTTACAGTTCACGCGGAGCTAGAAAATACAAACCGCGTGCGGAATAGTTCGAAGCAAATCGATCGTGGGATAACTCAGACGCGTTCTTGCAATATTCATCGCGGACGTGCGTAAATAATTAAAAGCAGTTCGCAGACAGACAGACAGACAGACGAACACCCACACGGCACGTGACCGCGAGGAAGCTGTTAGCATCTCAGGTAGGCTACATGCAAGCTTACATCTCACTGTCACGCAAGTGTGGTTGTTCGTTATACATCATGCATGCGAATTATGGCATTCGTCGAAGTTGTAACAATGCGACACGGAAATGCACAGCGCACATACGCCCACAAAGATATTTTATTTTATTTTTTATTTATTTATTTCATTTAATGACAAAGACCGCAACCACTAACAATAAAATAATAGTATACATTAATAAATGTCACTGATAACGCAATAGGTCTACTAGAAAAAATAAACTTTGCAAAAACTAGCCAAGAATGTGGAAGTAATAGATTCTAATCTAAGCTATGGGGAATTTGGTGATATGTAGTTTATATGACTTTCTCCTTGTTCTAATGTTCTATCCCGCTGATGTTTTTAAGAATGTATCCGTAAATTCATTCACCGCGTATAGGTTTCAAGAATAGGGTAAGTTTACGGTATAATTATTAAGTTGAAGTTGTGTTTATTATTCATTTACTTAATTATTTATTTACTTTTGTTTACATTTGTGTTATTTCTTTTTTATATTCTAAATAGGAAGGATTTTCGGGGAATTATGGCTAAGTTAATTTTTTCTTCATTCTGCATATTCATTTCCTAATTGCTTTAACTTCTATTCTACATTCTCATCTTCTGTATTTATGAGACCGAGGTAGCGGGTCTTTCTACTACATGGGGTCAACGCGAGTAATTATAATTTTTTTTATTCTTTTATTCTACACGAAACACTACATGATACAATGCATCGGGGCCCCGACAATCGACAAGCGACAGCAAGCGCCGTCGCCAAATTCTTACGACTACATGTTGACTGTCTGACGAACTCTACTCGACGACTGGCTGTTGAAGACTAAACTGACGACTGACCGCTAGCACTGCATCGACGCTGAGCGCGCCGCTGCAGTGTTCGCCCACCAAGTTGATTGACTGCCTGCAAGCCACCGTCTACACCTGCCCCCCCCACGAAAATTAAAAAAAATTTACCCTCAAAAAATTTTTTTACCCTTAAGATAAATAAAACTTTAAAGTAAGAATTCAAGATTTCAAGTCCAAAATTTAATTGAATAATGTAAATTCAATGAAATTTCTATGCAGCCAATTAAGATCCCGAAATTTGCAACGCTAGTCAATTATCAAAACGATCAACAAGATGAAACAATAGCACTAGATAGACAACTTGACTTCGACGGTTAAATAAAAAGCTTGAAATCCAGCTTAACACAGTGTACCACAAATATCGTAAGCCGACAGTTTTGATAATAGTTTATTGTGACAAACGCTGTCAAATGCCTTTGCAAGGTCAATATATGCAACAGATTGATGACTTTTTTTCAATATTCAGTGTCCAATCGTTAAGCGATTCCATAAGGTTGGTAGAAGTAGATTTCTTGGTAAGAAAACCATGCTGATCTTTCGTTACGAGTCGATTTTGCCGGAGATAATGAAGTAGCTCAGCTGAAATAATTCTTTCCATAAGTCTACTGAACAGACTAGTGAGGGATATAGGGCGGTAGTTGGATACCTGACTGAAAGATCCTTTTTTGTACAAGGGTATTATAATTGCTGTTTTCCATCCGTCCGGTATTTTGCCGACTGATATGAAAGACTGAAACATAATATAGGTAAATGCGAGGAATCGCAAAAAGACGAACAAGAAAAAAACAAATAAAAAACGACGGGTGCAATAACCATAAGAATAGTCTCAGAAACTGCGAAAGCAGTTTGATTGGTACCAGAATAATGCAAAAAGCAAGTTGCGCAATTCGACTTCCAGCTGCCTTCAGGTTTCAGCTAGGCTACTGATGGGTAGAGTAATCGCTACCAACCGCCTCGGAACCAACTGAGCAAAATTTCAACAAGAATTCTGTAACTTTGTGCAATATTGTACCACGAAGTGCAAACGTTAATTACTTTGATTTGCTTTTTTCGTAATAATACGATGTCACACAAAAAGTGCAATAACATTAAAACGGCCTCTCTATTGCTGTCCGAGCATCAGTCAAGCCAAACAAATCAGAAATACGTAATATGTTATGCTCGTTGCTCACCGAAAAAGTCATTTTTTTCATTTTGCCCACTGATATAGAGATCAGCGTTTGTAACTTTGTATTCACGTAGCGCTGAGCGCGGCTGCCGCCTGAACGCAGCAATCGATCGGCTGAAACCAAGTCGGTATAGACGGTAAACTGCATTTTCTTGGTCCGTGACATTCTAATCTGAGACGAGTCGCCGTTATCCGATTCACAGCGACAAACAGGACGCCAGAGAGAGTGACGGAGAGATATATAAATGTGATAAACGGGTCTGCAGACTGGCAGAAACACGCAGAAACAGTTGGACCAGGAGCAGGCATAGAGACAGGCAAGGAGACATGCAGACAGATCATACATCGGAATCGGCAGAAACCGGTTTCTGATGCGGCAGGCGGCGATAACCTCGCGGCTGCTGCAGCTGCATGGGCGTGTGGTGTTTAGTGAGTGACCGGTGTTTGTAATCAATCAAAGCGAGAATCGATGTCTGCTGGACGTGACATGACACGTGCAGAGCTCTGCGCTATACTGGGTTGTGATTTATCGCACGACAGCTGCGCGCCAATAAGCGACGAATTGCACCCTGTGAAACACTGCGCACATGGCACCCAATCTCTGTCATATAAATCCACGATGAAAGCTTCCTAATGGAATGCTGAAAGGCTGAAATCTTGCAGTGTGAAAAATACGAGTGACTTCAACACGAGCCCCTATTCAGTATGAAGTTCAAAAAACATGAAGACATATCTTAGCAGAAACTGTTAGATTATAAAGCCTACGTTCGGTTTGTGTCACATAAGGACATAACTATGTTGCAGCAAAACAAAACAACTTTTGCCTCATCTCATGACTTTATTCACCTGTTAACTTTTTACTGCATGAATATGCCTGTTGATGTGGGTGCGTCAATTGGACTTTTCAAAAAATTATTATATAACTTTCTATATGGCTTGGTGGCTCAGCGGTTAAGGCATTGGATACGAGACCGAAAGGTCTACGGTTCAATGCCCAGCCGATGCACTACCAAGTAACAACCATGGGCAAGTTGTTCACACCTACCTGCCTGTATAGGTACAAGTGGTCTAGTGGTTAGTGTCGACTCGTACCTTTCAAGTTGCGGTTCGATTCTCACTGCCGATCACCTGCAAGCATTCGACACAGTAAGTCATTTTAATATTGCTTAAAAAATTAAGTATCTATGGAGTAAGAGGAACAGTGTTAAAATGGTTTACTAGTCACCTTAACAACAGAAAACAATATATTGCTATAAAAAATATGAGTCTGCATTTGAGACTGTTAATTGTGGTGTACCTCAAGGATCAGTATCAAGACCATTATTATTTTTAATATATATAAACGATATTCAGTATGCTGTGTCGGACGCCAAATTAAAATTATTTGCAGATGATACTAATTTATTTTTGCATGATTCTGATTTAACTAAATTATTTTCTAAGGCTAATATTTACCTTTACCTTTACCTTCTCCTTCAGCCTTTGAAGTTAGGCCAGGTTGACCTGTTGGCTGTTCACCGGCCGTCGAATAAATATGCCAGGATCCAGATAATAACAACAGTCTTTCCAGTATTTGTCTAATCTTCCTTTAAAACTGTTC
>Ga0209367_1011247_pt1 | contig 11899 bp, 7 predicted proteins | sample WorMetLIZISLAND2_FD_187412 | JGI IMG/M metagenome (GOLD analysis project Ga0209367, IMG submission 187412) | Marine gutless worms symbiont microbial communities from Max Planck institute for Marine Microbiology, Germany - Olavius geniculatus... ... | reverse complement strand
GCTGGAAGATGAACACTACCCAGTCAACAGTAAGCTGGTTCCCAGCCACAATGATTTCGTAAATAAGTAAATAAATATGCACCCATGTCAATAAATGTCTACGCTAAAAACACGCCAAATATTATCAAATTTTGTTTATATTTGACAAAGTTATTACAGAAACAAAACAGTTCCACTTTTTTATGGTTCACAGTGTATATTATTATCGGCTACATACTAATGCCAGCATCGCTGACTACATAGGCCCCTACAGTCAGTATAGGCATATTTTGCCCGGAGTTGTTGTGAGAGGCAAACGAACGGACGGATAAACCAACAGATGGAAGAGAAATTACGCCTTCTGCGACATACTAGGACGGCTGCACAATAAACCGAAAACACACCAGGGACGTATCGTATCGTATCAGATTCGAGAGAGTGGACACAGGCAACTGCCGTTAAGTTTTAGAGCCTATCAGATAATTGGCAAAAGGAGCACGTGTCTAGCGACCGCCACAAACAGAATAGCTTTTACCAAACTGCATAAAACTGAAGTTTACAACTCTTCAAACCTCCAGGTAAGCCTGTGCCGAATTATATAGACCAATGCACTCAAATAATCAACAACACATTCATTTATTTTCTATGGTCTATAGTAGCATTTGCAAACTCTTCAAGTTAGCACACTACAGGCAGGTCTATCAGAAATGCATTGCCTTGTTTTTCGGTAACCGAAGTAACCGCCGATTTTTATGTTGCGCTGTCGCCGCCTTCGCGGAAACAGCGTCAGTGTTCGGCCTCCAGGTCTCGTGGCCAAAGACCAAGACCCAGAACCTGGGGTCCGGCCCTGACACAATAATTGTCAATGGAAACCACGTAGACGCAGCCTCCGATTTTGTACACCTGGGAAGCTCTCAGTCATCTGATGGCCGGTGTCGTCCGGATATACAGAGACGTATCGGCTTTGCCTCTGCAGTAATGTCCTCATTAGACAACATCTGGAAAAACAAACAACTATCTCTCTCTATTAAACTCCGTGTTTACCTTGCTCTGGTACAGTCAGTGCTCCTATACGCGTCCGAAACTTGGACCCTAACAGTGGTAGACAGCAAAACACTAGACGCATTCCACATGAAATGCCAGCGCCGCATCCTAGGTATATCATGGCATCAATTCGTGCGGAACGAAGAGATTGCCGCTCGCACCGGTCTCCCTCTATCGACCACCATCTGTTGCCGTCGCTCAGCCATCTTTGGACACCTAGCGAGGCTTGGCGAAGAAGTATCAGCTCACAAGGCACTCCACAGTTGCGTCAGCTTGTCTCAGGGACGTCTCCCAGACCCTACAGGGTGCGGCAGAAAAAAGTGGACCCCTAAATTGTTTCGCCGTTTTCTCAGCAACCGTTTGGGATTTTAATATAAAATTTTACAGCTTTATTTAGTAAAACGTTCTACATTTAACTACTAAGTAAAATGTGATTCTGTTAAAAAACAACGAATTTATAGATTTTTTAACATGACCGCCTACCGATTTTTCGGCGTTCAAAAATGTTCATGCGAAAAATGCTATTTAATTTTCAAAAACTGGTTACACGTTACCGCCGATGACGCCGCAGTGACGTTTTGATAAACAGCAATTTATATTGTTTATAAATTATCACTAAATTATCGTTCTTTTAAAGCAATCGCCGGCTGCCCACCGGATTCATCTTCCAGCAGGACGGCGCGCCGGGCGCGTCAGCACACACAGTGCGCAACGCAGCGTAGCACACAGAACTGGCTGCGGGCCAACTGTTCAAATATCACAAAAGACCAATGGCCTCCAATTTCGTCGAATATAAACCCAATGGACTATCACGTATGGGGCGCAATGTTTGAGGCTTACTGCAAGTTTAAAACAAAGCTGAAAACAAGCGCCAAACTCAAAGAAGCGTTTCAGGTTATCTGGGATGACCTGCCCCAGGGACCGATCGACAAGGCTGCACAAGATTTCTCAAATAAGGCGACTGGAGGCTGGTGTTGTTGCTTGGAGCTGGTGGTGAACACTTCGAACATTCGCAGTGACAATGGAATACTGGCATTTGATCATTATTTAACTGTGTTGTTTCAAGATGTTATTAAATTGGTGTTGTAGCCGGAACATTTTTGAATGCTGAAAAATCGGTAAGCGGTCATGTTAAAAAGTCTGTAACTTCGTCGTTTTTCAACAGAATAAAATTTTACTTGGCAGTTAAATGTAGAAGGCTTTAATAAATACATCTATAAAATTTCAAATTAAAACTCTAAACGTTTGCTGAGAAAACAAAGAAACAATTTAGGGGTCCACTTTTTTCTGCCGCACCCTGTACATGGAAACGCGGTCCCGGTCGTCCAGGTGGCAGGTGGATAGACCAGCTCCGAAGAGACAACAACCGCCCACCTGCTGATCAATGGAAGCTGGCTATTAAGCGCGGTCACGGTGGAAGAGCGACGCTACGGTCTCACGACTACGCGACTACCTGACCTGACCTGGCTGTCGCCGCCGGGAATTGTGGCTAGCCGGCTACTTTTAACCGCCAAAAATTTAAAGTAGCAAGTGGATAGTTCTGAATCTGGTAAAAAAAATCGGCTTAGGAGTGTGGTGGGCTAGCCGGACGCTTAATTGTGATCTATAACCCGGATGGCGTTCACCTTGGCGCTGCCATGGTTACCAGCTTCGCCAACGATGACAGCAAGTATTAGCCACAACTCCGAACGATAGGTAGGCCTAACTGGCGAGTGGCGACAAACGAAAGCAGCAAAATCCACACATCGGTCAGACACGGACATGTCAATTAAGCGCGTATATTGCATATCGAGTCCTGGACAAACTAGCCTATGTAAGTAAAAGTAAGTATAGTAAAACGCAAATTTATATAACGCATCAACGCCAAAAGCCTCTAATGCGCTGCATACATTAGTACTCTGCAAAGAAAAATGTCTTAAGTAATTGTCGAAAAATAGATACGGTGTGAATAGGATCACGCAGATATCTTGGCGGTGAGTTTCTTTCATGTCATCAGGCCGGCGACAGAGAAAGCCCGACGACCGTATGAACTCAGGCGGTAAGACGGCACAACAAACTGATGACTGGCAGCAGAACGAAGTTGATGTCTTGAGGGAGTCGCGGAGACTGGGCTGCAGTGTGCCGCGAGATACCGTGGAGCAGTTCCATCCAGACAGCGACGCATAAACACACTGAGCTTATACTTGATGCGTTCAGGTGCATCAAGCCAGTGGAGCTCAGAATGTATCGGCTGCTTCAGACCGCGGTCAAACTTCGGGGTACCAGTAACCACCACACGAGCTGCCGTATTCAGCAATCGCTGCAACTTGTCAGTGATAGCCTTTGGAGCCCCTCCGAAAACGACGTTGCAGTAGTCGACTCATCACAAAGACGCGTGCACCAGTGTCATAGCAGACTCCGTACTGAGTGTACGCCGGACATGTCGGAGTTGACGAAAATGGTAAAAGCAGGTCACGCTGACCTTTGTGGTGTGTGTGTTTCTTGAGACTGAGGTCGGCTGAGAACTCAACTCCCAGTACTCTGACATTGTGACTTGGATGAATAGTATTAGCAGCAAGCTGCAGAGAAGGAAAACAAACACTCTCCTGCAAGAGAGCGTGCCTCGTACCAGCCCAGAGAAGTTTAGTTTTGTCCATGTTTAGCTTCAGCCGATTTGCAGACATTCAATGGTTAATGTCAGCGATGCACTGCTGAAGTCTGACGATGGCTGACATCGTATCATTGCGACTACAGCACAAATACAACTGTGTGTTGTCAGCAAATGAGTGTATTGTTACTTGGTGCTTATTGGCTGTCTTCGAGATCAGTTGTATATATAAAATAAACAACCTTGGCCTAAGCACTGATACTTGTGGTACTGAGCACAATATATGAATATCTGACGACATCAAACCACAGTGACATGATCTGTCTGACAGATAAAATTTAAACCACTGCAGAACTGTACCACGCAAACTAAACTGTCGTTCAAGGCGTAGAAAGAGTAGTTCGTGGTCAACGGTATCAAAGGCTGCTGTTACATGTAGATCGAGCAAACAGAGAGCAGACACTTATCCACTATCTGCTGCAAACTTCCAGCAAATGCATTCAAAATACACGTGCTAATGCTGGACGTTTGCTGGATCGTGTAAACACCCTATAAGGTACGATTCCGCCTAGAAACGCTGAAAACACATATTAGCCTACTTACCGAATTAAATTTGCACTGCAACGCGAACAGCGAAGCCTTGTGTAGGCTATTAAGCCATGGCAAACGCGGGCTTTGTGTCTCTGGTATTTTATAGTGTTCTACTATGCAGTAGCTGCCGACTGTCGATGAAAGAGAGAGAGAGCTGGCCTATGTCAACAAACAAAACGACACGTTGGACCTACAGGAAACAGCCGGGCAAACAATTCGGCTGGTAGCGTAGACCTACAGGCCTATAGGCTACAACATACAATAAGTTTGCGTATTAAAGCTCACAAGTCGTCCGCACAACTATAGAATTTTTTTTGACCGGTCAAATAGCCTGCAGGCTATTTGGCCGGTTGCCGCTCAAATAGTCACCGTGAATGTTTTTATCTAAGTTCCTATTATGTTTTTATTGATGTTTAAAAACATGTTTTTAATGTTTTTTTTTTATTTGCAAATCAATGTTTTTAACATCTAGGCTATGCTTCACCAGTGCACGTCATACTGCGTCAATCACTGCCAGTCATGGGCGTCCAGAAAGCACCATCAGTCCATCAGTCACTAACACCCTTTTCTTCCCAAAATAGCCTACATAATATGTTGCCCGACAGTACGGTCGAAAATTCTAGCGATGGCTGGGCTTCTTGCAGGCCCGTCGAGGGGAGAGTAAAGGGAGCGAGATATTCCGGGCATGCGACGCTTGGGAGCCCTGCCATCGCTCAGAAACACAAAGTCCACCAAAATGCGCCATTTTAAAACAAGTAATTTGAGCAAGGCTTACGAAACGCGCGACAGCCTTAGCAATTCCCATTCGCCGATTGTCTTGGTCTATCTCCAGCCATTTCCTCGCAATTTACCCTTGAAGTATGCATTGCAGCCGAAAATCGCAAAAGAACACTAAAAACCCCTATTTGGGGAATTTAAAGTCATTCAAGGTCATCGATGTTAATACCGATAAAGAGCTCGTCACCATGCTTGTTATGATAAGCTGCATATCTATGCCTATCTGCAACTGTTTTCACTTAGACGCGACATTATCCTTAAAATAACCACTTTTTAGAGAGGTCCCCTTTTTGACGTTTGCGTGCGCAGACCTACTTGAACTTATGGGGTTGGGACTTAGACTACTGAAATCTACGTTCGATGCTGAAAATTTTACATGCAGGTTCTCTTGGTCTATCTTCAGCCATTTCGGCGCAGTTCACACTTAAAATGTGTGTCGCAGCGCGAAATCGCGAAAAATTCACTAAAACGCCTTATTTTGGGGGTTTAAGGTCGTTCAAGGTCATGAAGTTAGATATTCCTGAAAAGCTTGTTATCAGTGCTTGTTATAATAAGCAGCATGCCTGTGCCTATCTCCAACCGTTTTCTCGCTGGACAAGCCGATAGTGATAAAATGAGGACTTTTTAGAGGGTGCCCATCTTTCATGCCCTCGTTTGAGGAAAATACAGGGGCAGGAAATTTTCTCACGAATAACTGTGGCAGCCAACAGGAAAGATATCGTGATTCTAGCTTGCGCCGTTTTGGTAAAGCTCAAGGGTGTGACGAACGGACGGACGGACGGACAAACGAACAGACATTTCTACGATGGCTAAGACGAGCGAAGCATTATATGCTGTCTCGCGTAAAAAAAATCAAAAATTTTTTATCAGAATGTTTCCCCTGGCCCCGCGGTGGCTCACGACGGGCTTGGCTTCTTGTCTATAACCTTTTTGAGTGTCTGGGTGGCGAGTGGCGACTGGTATTAAGGGAATCCCGGACATAAGGCCACCGGACAAAAAGCCACAGCTGTAGATGTCGACCACCGGACAAAAGCTCCGATTACAGCCAGTTCAAAATCCGAAACCACGACGGATGGATCAAGATGAAAGCCCAGCTGCGCACACTTCGTATTCAAAGAACAGAATAGTTCCTCGTACAATGCCTGCGACTTTCCCGTCATAAATGCATAAACGCAGGTTATACTGGTGTCCCCTAAAGGAGCACGAATGACGTAAAACTGGTGAAAAAGCTTAGGTGCACACGCGAATGTTCCGTCGATGTACCATTCCTCCGATTGCCCGAGATGTTGTAGTGCTTCAGCAGTCGCGAAAACTACTGTCTTTTTGTCCGGTGGCCTTTTGTCCGTACACCGTATTAAAGATAGGCTGGTAAATAGGGTCTATCATACGTGGTTATGCGTAAGAGTCGAGAAAAATTACTAATGGTTTTCAGATTCTATAGTTTATACTATAGCACGCCCTCGTGTGCACGACTTGACTACCCTAGACTATAGGTTGTACGTTGAATGGGCTTGGTGGCGTGAAGCGTGTCAGTCATCATTCACGTGCGTTTGTCGTGTGTGCCTAAAGCTTAGTTTTCATCCAATGCACAAAACAGACGCGCAATCCAAGGCATTTGCGTAATTTTTCGACGCAACTGACGCGCAGGCCACAAGAGAAAATGGTACGGTAACAAGTACGCAACGACCGCGACAAACGCAACGCAAGAATAGACCCCGCTTCCATCCGTGCGTGCGTGTTGACTATTTGCGTCGCTTTGCGTCAGCTGCGTCCGTTGCGTATAGTTTTTTTTTGCGTCGTCTACGTGTGTTACGTTGCGTGGCAACTGGACTTTAAGCAGAAACGCAAACAAGAAGCCCAGCTGTCACTAGGATTGCCGACCGTACTGATTGTCAGTTACTTTCAGGGTTATCGAAGGTCGATGATTTTTATTTCATCTAAGAAAGCGTATACGATTGCCTATCAGTAATTAATAGTAACCTTGATTCTATCTTTTACTGTTTTCAAGATACGGCCATTTATAGCTTAAAATTTTCCATTAAAAATTGCCGCCAAACCGCTGCAAATAGAAATAAGGTTACTATTGACAGCCTATAGGAAGTCGCCAGTACGCGATGGTATCATCGCCGACCCTCTACGACTTACCGTTTAGTCACAATATTGCACGATTGGCATACTATAGTGCGTTATTGTCCTTAAGGTCATCCAAGATCATCAATTTTCATGTCATTTGAGAGCCAATATGCAACTTCCTATTAGTGATCAATAGCAACCTAGGCCCTATCTCGCACCGTTTAGCCACAATGCAACGGACAGACGACGACAGACGGACAGACGACAACCATGCCATAAGCTCAACCGTTACTTAAACATATACGGTCGGCTAAGAATTATTTAAGTTTACAACTAGAAAGCAGTCATAACCCGCAGGTACCTACGCCAAGGCAATGTTGTTCGCCAGGTGGCGTCACCATCTTCGCTTTGCCAGCGGTTCCCTTATGCCCCATTGAAAGCAATGGTAACGAAAATTTCAAAGTGATCCAGAATCCAGGATTCTTTCCGGATCACCCCCAGAATTGAATCACTGGTAGTTTTTGCCATTCCCGAAATACCGTCAAAATTTCAGAAAGATCCGGCCATAACTTTTTGAGTTATCTTGCTAACACACAGACAGACAGACAGACAAACAAACAAACAAAAACCGGCAAAAACATTACCTCCTTGGCGGAGGTAAAAAACACAACGGATGAGCAGCTGATGCTACGACCGAAAAGCAAGATAGAACAGAAGCTCTGTCTACTCTTGAGTTGCGTTTGTTGTGTTACGTGCAGTTGCGTTGCGTGGAAACTAAGCTTATATATCACGATCTAGGAAGTGAACATTTGAGAGTCTGTATAGCCAACAGTGCCAGAACGTTGTACAATTTGACACTCCTTTTAGTCTGCTTAAACTCTGAGTTTGCTGCAGTAAAGCGTCGAATATTTTTACAGGTGCATAATAATTATTAGTTTATACGATACGCAACGATAAACAATTTTCACTGAAAAACTCACAAACAAACTGTCGTTTCAATCTAGGAAAAAATTGAAAAAACGTTTAAAAAACTAAAAAATGTTTGAAATGAAAATAAAATGAAAGCAATTGAAATAAAAGTAGCCCACTGTTATGTAGAACATAAAAAATCCAGCTACAGACGGTCATTGGAAAGCTAGAAGTCTGTGATCAGGAAAACTGAAAAGCAAAACAACGACAACTAAAGCCAGAAAAAAACTAAAACGAGAAAAACCATAAATCAGTCCAAATAGCCGTAAAATCAATCCGACAAAATGCCAGGTCTCTTACTGCCTCTGAAGGGTAGAATTTGAAAAAGAGAATTTTTTTAAATGCAAAGAAAGAATGATGCGGCGATGGATGATAAGAATGGTGATAATTATTAACACCTTCACCAACGACGGTGTCAGTTATGATTGTGGCACCCTTTTTATTGGTCTGTTTGCTAGTTAGCAGGATCGATTACACAAAAAGCTGTAGTTGGATTTGGCTGAAATCGTCAGAGAAGGTTGTACTTGGTAGTGATTTGGACCAGTATCTAGATCCAGGATATGATTGACGGATTCATTACCATTGCGAAATAGGGCACATTGACGTAGCGCTGGTGGAGGTTTGCGCTAGTTTTTATCATTTTACCCTTGTCTTGAAAGCGGTAGAGGTTAAAACAAGTTAAAAACCAAGTTATGGGCTTTTAATTTTATTTCCAGTAGCTCTCTATTCCAGTTCGGTAGGAAGTGAAAAGTTATCAAAAGACTGATTTTGAACGCTACCGGTACCAAATTGTAACGCTAGACCGCCGGAGACACTTGTCAACTGAAAAATACATATTTTCGTTTTATGTCAATCATTAGTTATCTTATCGTTACCAAATTTTCTAACTAACTAATAAATGGATAGGTCTACCGTCTAGGCATGTTATAAAGTGCAACTTGTAGGCTGTAGTACCTTCTCTTTTTTACGCGCAACAGCAGAATGCTTCGTGCGTCTTAGCTATGGCCTGGGCGTCTGTCCGTCTGTTTGTCCGTCCGTCCGTCCGTCACACTGCTGTATTTTATCAAACGGCGCAAGCTAGGATCACCAAATCTTTCCTGTGGGCTGCTCCAAGGACTCTAGTTTTTTGATGACGAAACTTCGTGCCGGCCGAGGGGGGTTCCCCTCAAACAGAAGCGTGAAAGAAGGGTACTCCGTAAAATGTTTTTGTTTTGCCGCTATTGGCTCTTTTAGTGTAAAAAAGTTGCAGAATGACAGAAACATGTTGCTTATCATAACAAGCACTAGTGACAGGTTTTTTAAAGAGTATCAACATCGATGACATTGAACGACCTTGAACCCCCAAAATAGGGGGTTTAGTAAATTTTTCGCGATTTCTGGCTGCGACACACATTTCAAAAGCGAATTGCGCCAAAATGGCTGGAGGTAGGCCTAGACCAAGACAACCTGCATATAAAATTTTAAGCAGTTTAAGTACGATTCCCTAGGTTTAAGAAGGCCTGCGCACGCGGGCGTTTAAGATGGGTACTTCTCTAAAAGTAGCTATTTTTCTGATTTTGGCTCGTCTACCGCAAAAAAAACAGTTGCTGATAGGCACAAACATGCTGCTTATCATAACAAGCACTGGTGACGAGCTAATTAGTGGTTTTTCCGCTGCGGTGCACACTTCAAGGATGAATTGCGACGAAATGGATGCAGATGGATTAAGACTACCTGCAAACAGAATCTGATAAGGTTGTCACATGTCTTATGAGCTTCACTCAAATTACTTGTCTAAATTGTGTGAATCTACAGAATAGCATACAACGAAAACAGCAAAATCAAAAAAGCACGTGTTTAGCCGACGTTTTAAGTAACTGTTGAGCTTACGGTACGGTTGCCGTCTGTTTGTCCGTCGTCCGTCCGTCGTCCGTCACGAATGTATTGTGGCTAAACGGTGCGTGATAAAGCCTAGGTTGCTATTAATCACTAATGTCATATTGGCTTTCAACCTTGGATGACCTTGAAGGTTACTGACAACCAGTACGGACGGCAATTTTAGCGATAGCTGGGTTTCTTGTGTTTATTCGTCACGATTTTAATAACTGTAGAACTGCTTCGACATTTGTTAACTTTTCATTTTGTGTATATTTTTGTTCAGGTCTATGTAAAGAAAATATTCTGTTCTAATGTTTTACCGTTTTTTTAAAACCTGCCCATATATGTGGTTATTAGTGTTTGTATTATCATATTGTTATAGAGCAATCGAACACGGGAATTACAATGAACGGACTGCTAAAACATTGCATGGTCGGATTCGTGATCATTCAGACAATTCAAGTGACTTTTGCAGGTTAGCATGCGTGTAGAATTTAGTTGTAGGCCTATTATAATAGAATATACACTGTGTCTCAAAAAAACTGGGACCCTTATGCACATGGCAACAACTACGAGATTTTTTGTTTTAATGGCATATCCTTTTTGCCACATCAACTGTGATTTATTGCCCATAAACTGGGTAATTTTCAACAAAAAATGACACTGTTCTACTAACGTTTTCAATATGGATGTCACTTGCAGCACCGGTTTGACTCACAGTTAGGCGGACAGTTTAATCTCAAAGTGGCCACCGTTTTCGCGAACACACGCCCTCAATCGAACACGCCATTCCTTGATGGCATTGTCAATGATTCCCTGTGGGAAATGGTGCCACTTTTCGATCATAGTTTTTTTCAACTGTTCTACGTTGTAAATCCGGCTCTGGTACACGCGCTGCGGCAGCGCACTCCAAACTTGAGAGTCAACCGGGTTTAAGTCCGGGCTGTTTGGCGGCCACAACGATGGTGCAATGAAATCAGGAGTATTGCGAGACAAGAATTCCACTGTTTCCCTGGCTCGATGCGCTGGGGCATTGTCTTGTTGAAATGTAAAACGCTCAGATCCAGGAATGTTACGAATAGCTGGAAGAAGATGCTGACTGAGCAGGACGTCTCGAGTTTGTGGGTGCTTGTGTTTAAAAGGGCATGTCTCTGCAACTGTACAGCGGTTTTTCTTAAGAATTTCAGCTTTTACGTAAAATTGGGTTAAAAAATTTTTGGTAAAAAATTCGCCTAATTTTATGAGCCTGTATCTGACTTACAATCACTTTTAATGGGTTCCCAGTTTTTTTGAGACACAGTGTAGTTAAGCGGTTAAATGGCATAGTTCTTCACGGAGATCAAAAATTGAAAAATGTCTGTACAATATATACTTTGCTGCGAATACACTTTGCTGTATGCTGAGTATTCTATTATGACTCACGGTACAGTTTTCGACAACATACATTATGTGCAGACTACAGATATTTAAGTTAAATTCTGTGATGAATGAAATGGGGGGTAACCACTGAAATGTCTAAAAACGGCAATTTTTAACGATTTGTGAAATCTATAACTAAGCTTAACGGCTTGTTGGCGGCTTGGTCGTAACGTCGTCGGTCGCAACAATCAAGTTACTCAACACTGAGCCAGGTTAGTTCTGAGATGTGTGACCGTTCGCAGATATACTGTTTTGGAATGTAACCAAGCCACTCGGGTCAACTCAGCCTGGCCATCCCTCCGTGCTGGTAGGCGCAGTGCGAAAACTGGGACGTAAGCATACTGCAGGCACACCGCGCGATGCACTAGCTTTTTATCTGTGGTCTCGCGGTGTAAATTGGTGTTTGGCTGAGGGCTAAGAAAACGGAGATCAGCGCCGTCCCATAAAGCTTGAGCTCAGAAAGGACTGCGCTTTACGTGAGCTTAACCGAACAATAATGTTTCCTTTATGACTGGGCTGTGCAGCGAAGCGTACTGCATCAAACGGGCTGTTTTCTGTACTAGGTGGTAGGCGTGGTGTAGTGGTAACGCGTCTGATTTGATC
>Ga0209367_1011245_pt1 | contig 11900 bp, 11 predicted proteins | sample WorMetLIZISLAND2_FD_187412 | JGI IMG/M metagenome (GOLD analysis project Ga0209367, IMG submission 187412) | Marine gutless worms symbiont microbial communities from Max Planck institute for Marine Microbiology, Germany - Olavius geniculatus... ... | reverse complement strand
GGGGGGGGGGTTTAACACTTCACGTTTTTCTTCTATGATAAAACCCATAATTTACAAACACGGAAAAATGACGTCAGTATGACGTCACCAGTGGCAAAAAATATCTAACTTTTGTACATGTGGAATGCTTGTTTCCTCCTAAACATTTCCTGAAAACTTTGTGGAAATCTGAACATTTTCCCCAGAGGTATAAAAGAAAACATGAGTGGGTGTTTTTTTCTGAACACAGTGTATTTGACTATTACTAACTGTACCACATTCATTATTTATTTCTCCTTACATACAGAAACAAATGCAAACAACCCATAGGCTTAACATCAGTCGCATAAACTATCGTAAATATATTTGTGCATAGGCTGTAAAATACGCATATCAGATATGCTAAATTATTGATGCAGACGTGATCGCGCTGATCTGAAACTGTCAGTTGAAAGAAACAATATTTTCCTAAATAGTTCAACGAAACGAGCAACAATACGAACTCGGACATACATATCACGCACCAAGTATCCTAATAAAAAGGCGATTGACTTTGCCATTTAGCTATGGCAACAGCAGAGACATTTTGACGATTTTGGCACAGTAATAATCAGAACAATTTTGAAGCCGTCCGCTATACTCGAACTTTCCTGGAAAAAAACGTTATGTCAGAAATTTAGGTCATAACGTGAACTAGTCTTCAATTGAAAAACGCATTTTCGTATTTTATTTAAATCGAACTTAAGTCATCACAAGCCTAGCGGAAGTTGTGGTGCACGAATGCAGCCCATCCTTATTTGCTTTGAGCGTGGACACGTTGGGGCGTATCAGACAAGTATCCTTTAATTTGATGACATAAGTTCGGGTTCAGTAAATGAGTCAAAAAACTGAGGTGAAAAAATTAGACTCCCTTTTCATTCGTACACTCAGCAGGCTACGTAGCCGACTGCATAAAACAAAATCGCATATGTACCAGTCCAACTTCATAAAAACGCTGCGATATTGTGATAATGTCGCAGTCCATAGCCTAATGCTAGTTAGAAACAGTCTGTCGAAAAAGCAATATTTGCCTACACGACGAGCAATGCACACATTCACCTATAATATCATTAAATCCACAACAAGCAGCAGTCCACAGATAAATAAGTATACACGTATAAATACTTACACAGATAAATATTTGGCAGTTGAAAAAGAGAGACAGTGTCACTTGGAGTCGGACTGCTTGCTACTGGCACAAAAAGTCTACTTCAAGCTTTAAAGGTCCCATATCATGCACAGTAAAAACTGTAAAAACGTGTGCTGTTAAAATTCAGTTGAGCCGAATTTTCATGTCGTGCATTTTTAGTCGGCCCGCTAATGCGATACCGGTAGCAAACACATTGCGTACAATATTTTGCCCAAATGCGTGTACGAAGCAACAGAAATGAACTGAACTGGACTATAGGCTACATATATTGACATGATTATTTCAAGTGTCAAGTAAATGCTTGATCTCTTAACGTATGTAATGTAAACAATGAAATTTTTGCACATGTTGCTTGCGGGCCGTTCTTTTAATGTGATTGTGATGTAGCAATAGTTAAGTCAGTCCGACACGGGTGTCAATGCCCCTCTTATTTCATAGCCACTGAATTGATGTAGTCATGGTCGACAGTGACATCTTACGCATTATACCGACTGGTCCATAAAACGTAAGCCCCTAACTTTCATACCGCAATCAAATATTAACCAATTTTCAATTTTTTTACCAGCCAAATCAGCGTTAACCTCGAAAGCCATTAATCACATTACGCTTTGTGAAATGTAGCCAGGTTTAAAAATGAAAGTTACATTGTAGATCCCTTGTAACATACAAATTCTGAAGCTGATTAAGGATTATATTTCATAGGATAAGTGCGACAATGCGTCGTATGTGTGACTTAAGCTTTGATGATCAATTTTTTGGCATAATTTGTGCAAGGTACATCGGTGATTTTTTTTGAAAACAGATTAATGTTTGAAGCAGTTATTATGAAAAAAACGTATAGGTCTACTTTTTATTAGACCACTCTGTAGTCTTCGTGAACTCGAGAAGTCAAGATGGCGCGGAAACTGGGTGAAGGTGATCAGGGTAGGGCCATCATTCGTCTGACCGAGTGGACGCAGTTGTTGCCGAACAGACGGTACTCGTTGCCGCACGCTTTCTTGAAATCTAGGAACGTGGAGCGCTGGACGGGCTTCCCGGTGTCCGGAACGCAGTGCCAGACCTTGCCGACGTTGACGACCGACATGCGGGCCACCGTCAGAACACCCTCCGTGTCGTCGTCAAAGTCGCGTAGCTTGTGTATCAGATATCTGCATCCAAGCCGCATCACGCGACGTTAAATAAGCAAGTGAGTAAGTGTCGAATAATTTATTGGGCGACAAGATCAAGGAACTAAATCATTTGCTAAGCCAACTCGCTCAGCTGAATGGAACTGAACTCGAATGTAGTTAAGGGACCTAAGTTTCCTTTTCTTAGTATAGTGTGTAACAATGTAACGATAATAACATTTTTATTAATTCCAGTGTGCATTCTCGGTCGCTCCTAGACAAAAAATCAAACATGATGGTAAAAACATAAATGAAGCTACTTCCATATATCATATCATATATAAAATTTATAGCGCCACGTTAGAAAAGAAAACCATAGCACATTACAACATCAATACGTCATTCAATACACGTAATGTCCTAGAAGTTCTGACCTGGTTTCGGTGCCTTTCCTACACGGGTGTTCCAACGTCACGACAACTCCCATGTGGAAACATCCCAAACATTTGCCGAGTTTTCCGCCAGGTCCAAAGATCTGCCTTTCATACATCTCCGCAAATACCACCTGAGTCACGCAATATAACCATAATCATTTCGGCACGGGCTTCTACAGGATGGACCAAAAAACCGGACCTGTTTGAGTGTTGATAACTCAGCGATGGTTACCCGTAGAAAGGCGTGTGATATGTCAAAAGTTTTAGAATATTGTAGGCAAAAGGGGCCGAACTTGCATAGCAAATCATTTAAATATTCTTTGCATAATTCGCCTAAATCTTCATTACCCCTGAAATTAGGCATTTGCCTGCACTCCCATGTGCCCGAGTTCATTGAACTCAAAAACTCATTGCCAAAAAGTCCACATTTAAATTCTGTGAATTAATCAGTGTGGGGGCATTGCATGTAGCATGGTCACATAATTTTAGTAACTGACCAGCTAAAACGTGTGCTAATCGAATGCTGGGCTCAGCTGATCCTGAATACATTGACTCCAGCGATCGATCAGCTGCTTGAAAAAACCGATGACGGTTATGAATGCAAAAGCTGGGCAGCTTCCTATGTCGAATCTCATCTAAACTCAACGCATATGTTAATGATTGTTGATATTTCACTGTATGCTGAATGAAAATCAACTGAAATTCATGCGTTACTGCCAATTTAGCATGATTTTGGGGGTGGGACAGATTTGTGTAAATCAGACAAAGAATATTTAAATGCTGAGACATGTAAATTGTATACTTCTTCTGTACACAGTTTTGAAACTTTTGGCATATCACATGTCTTCTCATCAATAAACAGCGCTAAGTTATAAAAGCTCAAATGTCCATGTTAAATCCATGTGTTACAGTCAAATTTGGCAGAATTTCGGGGGTGACGAATATTTACGTAAATGAGGCAAAGAATATTTAAATGCTTCACTATGCAAATTTGTCGTTTATTTTATACAGCATTCTGAAACTTTTGACGTATCACACATCTTTCTACCACTAACAATCGCTGAGTTATCAACGCTCAAACAGGTCCGTTTTTTTGGCCCACCCTGTATAGTTGTGTACGTATGTGTATTTTTCAGTGCGGTAAAATTAGCTAAAACGCGACGGGACAGATTAGAAGCCAATGTGGAATAACTGACATGCACGACAGGCAATTACAACTAGAGATGACCATGGGAATGAGATTCTCGTATATGAGTTTGCAGAACATCAGAAATTTCCTCCTCATCAGAAATTTCGTGTAAATTTATTGTCATTCGACCGACGTATGAAAGAAAGACAGAAGAGCGTGTATAGAAAGTTGTACTTGCCCTGATGGGTTCGAGTTTGATCATTTCCTGTAAGTCGATTGAGTCGTCGGATGCATCGCGACGACAGCATGGACATAGAGCCGTCCAGCTGATCCACTCTTCACCACACAGGCTCAGTATCGGCGTCCTCAGCAGCAGCATCGTCTTGTCCTCATCACACATCTAATAATACATGTTTTGGTTTTGAACTGCCCAGCAAGTTAACCAGAAAATCTCGAGATGTGACAACAATATTACGTTTGTAAGTAGATTTAGTCCATATAATCCGGATTCCAGACCTATATGTTACAGGCCTATCATATTGTATCAGGTATGCTTCTTTCTTTACTGCTTTTTTTCCTGTCTGTTGTATAGTTTGTGACATTCTTTGATCGTGGTGAATAAAGACGTATTTGCATCACCTGAATTTCTCTTTCGACAACTGCGTCCTCATCGTCGTCCGCGTCATCCCTGAGTGATATCATGGCGTCACTGAAGTACCCGCTGGTAAAGTCGCCGCTGCTGTCGACGTCCGTGAACTGACTGACGCTGAATGGACTGACGCAGTCGCTGGCGACGTCGAGGTCGACGTTCTGTGCGCCGGAACTGCAGTCGTCCAACAGTCCTTCCAGCGACAGCGGCATCCGTGCTGCGCCGGCCTCGTTCCCGGCGTTGACCTGATCTCGTTCTCGCAGGCCGCGCGTGGACGTGATCTTTACTCTGCGTTTCTCGGCGATGACGCTGAGTAGCCAGTTGTTGTCGGCGGCGTAAAGACAACAAGATGTCGACGTGCGTTTACGCCGACACGACCGTGCCGATCCACGCATTGACTTGCGTGAAGCGTCGCCCGCTCCAAAGCCCGACACACTGCCACTGATGTTCCCCATCGACCACCGTCACGCGTGCTAGCTAGCACGACTGTTTGTACCTTATACCGGTACAAGATGTAATCAGTCACTTAGACCTTTCGTATCGATTTGTTACTGGTCAATGCCTAAAAAGATGGAACAGTGGGTTATTCGTTCCGTTGTGGCTGTATATTCGTCTCGCAGCGAAAGTCTAGCTGGTAGTATCGTCCTGTAAACTTACCGGGCTGTTTCTATTGTTGGCCCAGTAACGCCGAAGCGTTTTGCACCTAACCAAAGCTCTGGACGTTTCCTGGAAACATTGTTTGTTTAGAGTACGAATGTACACATCGCATGGGGATTGGGGACGCTTTCTAGCGCTATGAATTGATGTTTCACTTACGTAGTCTCTTCTTACTACTTAGCAGCAAGAATTATATGCGATACGAAAGGTCTTTCCTGTAACAAATGAGTCCTATACTGATGTGTGTTATATTACCTCGTGCTGTCGACCGACTCCTCAACTGCTTTGTGAGCGGTTGATACTAGTTTCTGTTTGCAAACACATTGAGCCGTCATGGAGTGAGTACATGTACAAACCGCAGCTTCAGAAGCTGTAGCAATTACAGACGAAATTCGGCCAGCTCGCATGAACGATGAGTGCTCGATATGAAAGTTTTTGCACATGTACAGAGAACAGATTAGAGAACAGTATTATTTGGTGGTGCGAGCTGCAATAAATTACAATGTCCTGGCGGTTTACAGAAGTCACAAAAATGCGTTACATTTAGTGTTGTTGAATTACAGGTAACAAACGTCGCTGGTAACTTACCGGTAATTAACGCATATCTCACGCGTAAATTACCGGTAAATTACCCGTAACTTACGTAATTTACCCGTAACTTACGGGTTGTAAGTTACGGGTTTTCGGTAATTTACCGGTAATTTTGCTCGGGTAACTTACCGGTGACTTACCGCGTTACCCCGCACCCAGGGCACGAAATTTTGTCACGATAAACTAGAGTCCTTGGGGCAGCCCACAGCGAAGATTTCGTGATTTTAGCTTGCACCGTTTTGACACAACTCAGCAGTGTGATGGACGGACGGACGGACAGACAGACGGACGGACGGACGCCCAAACCATGGCTAAGACGCGCGAAGCATTCTGCTATCGCGCGTAAAATGATGGGGTGATGGATGACAAGAGCGGTGTTGGTGACACTGGTGAGGTGAGATGATTATGGAAGTAGGCCTATGGTGAGTCAGGAAGAGGCAGATCAAGACGTGGTTAACGAAGTGAGTGAGGGAGTTGATCTCACAGATGAGGTGATGCATGACGAAAAGAACGACTGGTAATTTTTGAGGAGGAATGAGTAGGTGGACGAGCAAGAGTGACGACAGATGAGGATCGAGTGTTAGTTACGTAATGTCTGGGGAAAGATTAAGTTACAAAGTAAAGAGGTTGAGTGGTATAGAGAAGTTTAAAGGAAAGGGAGAGAATTTTATATTCAATACGTTCGTTTATTTTGAACCAGTGAAGACGTTTAAAAATAGGAGTGGTATGACTAAATTCAGAAGCAGTGACGACACTACGAGCAAGGGAGTTCTGGATGTGTTGAAGACGAATTAATTGAGACTTAGGAAAATTATATTGTAGAGAGTTACAGTAGTCGATTTTGGAGTGAACAATGGAAGTTGCAATGAGGAAGAAGTTTGTTCGTCTGCAGCGGTTGTTCGCTGTGCACTCGGCATGACAGACATCTGATGGTCACGTGATCCCACGTGTGTGACCCGGAATACTACAGCACTGCTGTAGTGTGGTTACTAAGGTGACGGCCACATCAGCTGATCAGCAGCCGTTGCCGCACGACTGATCAGATTGATGTCAGTTGCCCACTTCAACACACTTGCCATGCGAGCATAAAAAAGTTTAGCTCTCCGTTTTAACTGGCTACATGCGAAAGATGAAAAGTAGCAGAAAAGAATGCTTGAAATTTAAGAATTGGAATCATCGACAAGCGTCACGATCCACTAATTCGTTAGTGTCAAGGCGGGGTCAGAAGTGCATAGATCATTCAGCAAATAAGCTACATTTCGTTGAAAAAGATCGCCGAATCAAATAATATGCAGGGCTATGCTTCGTACCTCTGTATTCCCCAAATTTTCACCTGTTTCCTTTCGGTACAGAGATAACGCAACGCGGAAACTACAAGGAACTGTGTAAATTGTCGCATATCGTTCTATTTTTAGTAGATATAAAAATACAAACAGATTGTCGACTGCTCGAGGTCCTACATTTAGCGTGAATATGCTGGGAACAATATTGAATTCGACAACGCTTTTTTCGCCAGAAATGCATAAATTCCGGGTAGCAAAATTAATGGATCGGTCTTTCGGTTATAATTGATGATGATTAAGTGCTCATCAAATCAGTGCGGCTGAAACCGGACGCTTAGCGCGTGACCATTCATCGGTGGACATATGTATGCACTGTATTGACCGAATGGTGTACCGTAGATAAGTCATGTGCCTCATCCTGTGTTTACATCGTCGAAATACCTGACTGCTTAGTCACCCCATGATACTTCTTACTCGTATTTAAAAACTCTTATTCGCTGCATTTAGCAACAAGCACTGTCACAACAGATATAGGCCTTAACCACAGTATCATGCACGCCAAAAACATTTTAGGCCTCCCTATATGCCATTGCAGAAACAAATCACAAAGCCATTAAATCATATGATCAAAACTTTCTGTTCCGCGTTAATTATTCAAATAGCGCAAATCACTTTCTGTTTAGCGACAGTTCGTAAATCGGGCTCCGCGTAACACTGAGAGAGAAACGGACGGAGGACATATAGCGACTGTTGTAAGTTGTCACGTGGCAAGGTGATGACGATGAGGACGACGATGTAGCCATATGATGTGACTTTGATTTCGAACAAGAAGTTACTGTCATGTGAACGGCAGAGCAGCAGCTGCCGTGTTCATGCCCGCGAACGCATTCACTCACATGATGCCATGAGTGATCGGCTTAATACTTGGTCCAGTTGTGAGTAAAGACCGCGACATCACGACAACACTTGATGCCAATGGCATCAATCCGTCGTCACCATTGGGGGCTCCCTCAGCGGGGTCCAGAGCAGAGCCCCCATTACGAAAATAAATTTGGCGCATTTTAGCATCGCAGAAGATTCTGGTGGAACTATAGCGTATAACGTGCAGGCAAGACGCGAAAACATTTTTCGGTCTTTGCCTGCTTTTGTCCTCTGATATGGTTTTTAGTGAAAGAATTGGGACATTCGTTCTGTTTACCTTAGCTACACTACAGTACAGAACATGTCCAAATATCTGAGTCCCGACACCCCCTATTATTGACGTCCCTGTTGGTTCCGTAACACTCAAATCTCGTTTCCATCTCTTTTCATCTTCTCTCATCCTCTTTCCTCTCTGTCGGATCTGCACGTTATAGCGGAGTAAACAAACTTGACTTGTCACTTCGATCGTGATAATCGCGATGCACTCAGCACGTGTACCATACAATGTATACAAGATGGGCAGGAAAAAGTAACCAGCCATTAATGTGTGGTATGTTATTTAGGCTAATAATTACATTATTGCAAATTTTTCACAGAATGTGCCAGTAAAAGATACAAGCCGTTAACACTTAACGGCAGAAACCTATATAACAACAACAATAATATTTAACTTTGTTTGTCATTCCAATTAATTGTGCTCTTATATTGTATAACTTCTTAGATTAGTTTGGTCTGGTTTAGTTCTTTTTATGTTTTCTGCTTGTCTGTGCTGCCTTGTCTGTTTTTATGGGCCTCGTGCCTGAGTCAAATAAATGATTGATTGATTGATTAGATAGCATACCGTATTACAAAATCGCCAGCCAACGAGACAGAGTCGGTTGTATCAAACGGTTACGCTAAGCAAAAGACTGCTGTACTGTTCACAAATTTTGTCAATAATGCATTGCAGTTTGGAGACTAGACTAGAAAGTAAGTAAGTTTTCTCGCATTCCAGCGAATATGTCTCGAATTTACCACGCCAAGACTGTACGACCAGCGACTGAAAACGAACAAAAGAGCACACGGAGTTCCAGACAAAGATCGCTTTTTCGCTCTTGAGAACATAGCTACTACTACACGAAGTTAACAGTAGCAACATCTCGCATTATATCTTAGCCCGTGTAGTAGAAATTTCGGCGTAATTTATCAATTCTGTGGGTTGTGTCGTGTGACAGAAATACGAAGCTTCGTTCAACCAAGAGTTCGCTCTTCAGCAGCTGTACCAGTACACGCGGCGATTTCATAACCAGGTAGGCTGTGCTATGTTGTATGGTCGTCATTTTATTATCTCTGTCTACATTTATGTCGTTTAAACAGACATGTAAATAAGATTAAAATGAAAAAGCAAGATATAGGTCGCTTGATCATGCACCAATAAGCCAATTTTGTTCTATTATGGGTTTTGTCCGTCCGTCTCTGTCGAAAAACCAAAATTTGTGTGAACGTTCCCCAAGATGAGATTAACAGTTGTGCCAGTTTTCAGTTCAAGCAGACTTAGGGATAGGTTTAGCGTTGCGCAGGCGTAGTAAAGTATGTCTGATGTCACTTCTCTAACTGATTTGTTTCGTATGATTGTATAGCGTGGGTGCTTGCGTGATAGCGGATGATGTGTTTCTGTTGCTAGTAGTGAATGAAGATGAATCTCACTGGGCCGATGACATGACATATTCTTTTAGTCATTACTGTGCCTGATTTATTTACATCGTTTTTGCAGCTGCTGCAAGCGCTGGACGCGGATTCGTCGGGGAGGAACATGCAGCTGGCCAATCGCTTTCAAGAGATCGATGACGTCACCAGTGATGACGTTTTTACGCTCAGCCTCGTATGATCACGTGACCAGGAAGCTGCTAACGGCGATCATGCAACGATTACTTCCAGTAACAGTGTTCTCAGGCTGCCGTCTTTTTTGTTTAAACTAAGACCAATTTATTAGCAATAGACAATTTTCAGTGATGTAATACCCGTGTCCGGCTGTGGACTTGAGTCCGACTCGAGTTCTTATTTTTTAGGACTTAGACTTGGACCAACCGAACTGGAGTCAGTGCTTTGTGATATTTGGAAGCAACTGCACCAATGAACCTTATTGATTTTTTTGGTTTTTAACTTGTTATTTTGTTAACGTAGCATCAACAGACAAGTGCTGACTAATTTCAAACGTTCTGTCATGTTGTTCTTTCTCGCCGCATGCTCAAATTGTGAATACGCAATTTTACGAACGTTTTGTCTCGTCGAGCTTGTTGGACTCGGACTCCGACTGAGCGAACTGGGCTTCGTCACTGGCAGTTGTTTTTGCAACAACTTTATACGGACATTGTGTCTACTTCTATAGCTCTCAACGAGAGCTCACTCATTGTAAAATACCATTGAACGATAATGCTCAAATTACAGAGCAAGTTTTTGCTGTTTCTCTGACCTCCAAATCTGACTGAAAAGTTGGCAATTAGACCCAACGTGGCCTAATACACGTTGATTTTGTAAGGGACATTTACACTGTAGCTCCAGCGATTATCCTGTAAAACCATAAATGTTGAAAACATTAATTTGCAAATAAAAAAACATGTTTTTATAGAAAAAACATGTAAAACATGCATAAAAAAACATTGAACTACATTTGGCGCAATAACATGTTAAAAACAAAAACCTACTATTTGTAAAGACTGAAGACCGGAATGTACTGAATGTTATTATGTAACCGTGATTATGGTAGGCCTACAGATCGAAAACAAGACTAAACGCAATTTGTCCATGAGAAATGCGTCATATTTGTAATTTTGTACGTTTATTTTTAATAAAAACAAAATCACGACATTGAAAATAAAACAAAAAAAACATTAAAAAATTTTAAAAAATATAAAAAAACATTAAAAAATATGTTTTTTATACTTTAATAAAACATAAAAAATGTTTTTAACATTTATGTGTAAGACTGTGTTTTTTCACTATTTTTTCTTTTTTCCTGTCACTTAAGTTGATCGAAACTTTCCGTATTGTTGAGGAGTATTATCGGATCGACTCCGATTTTGTGGTTTGAGGCCCGCGCATCCAACGCATCCAGTTGGAATGGGGCCGTAATGTACCCAGGTCCTCAACTTTTTTGTTTTTGAACGTAGGCGCACCAAATTTGGGGATGTTGTAGCCCTACACCAAGGCTCTCCGAAAATGCCCGAAAAAGTGGACCAAAGTTCACCGATTCCGAGAAAATCGAGTCCGAAGTCGAAAATTTGACCCCCAAAATCTCGTCCCCCAAGAGGTTTTGGGGGCAAATTTTGGCACAGGACTATAGGGGGCCTAGGGGTCTACCTTAGTTTCCAAATTGGGGGACCCTCTTTTTACCCCCAATTTTTGGGGAATTTTTTCGTAATTTTTACCTTAACCCCAAAAATCTCAAAATCTAAGTCTGAGACCCCCCTTTTTTATCTTGTCGTTCGATATGTGACTCACATGGTGAAAAAAATTATCAAAATAAAGTCGGGTAACTTTTGCTAGGGCCCCCCAAAGTTACCCACCATGGTAAATTTTACGGTTTTTGACGCATAACTTTGTCGTTTTTGAACTTTGGCCCACAAAATTTTTGTGGCTCGTAGGACGTTTTAAGGCTTTTCCGCAAATGCCAAAACATGTGGACCAAAGTTCACCGGTTTAGAAAAATCTGGACCAAAGTTCAAAATCTAACACTTTTAATAACTTTCTTGTTTTTGAACCTTGGTCCACAATATTTTGGGTTTTCGTAGACCCTTCTCGGGGCTTTTAAAAAATGTCGACATATGTGGACCAAAGTTCACCAGTTTCGGGAGAATCGGGACCGAAGTTCAAAAATTGATCAGCCAATAACTTTTTTGTTTCTGAACTTTGGCCCACAAAATTTTGGGGACTTGTAGCCCTTCCCTAGGGCTTTCCAACAACGTCAAAATATGTGGACCAAA
>Ga0209367_1011243_pt1 | contig 11900 bp, 5 predicted proteins | sample WorMetLIZISLAND2_FD_187412 | JGI IMG/M metagenome (GOLD analysis project Ga0209367, IMG submission 187412) | Marine gutless worms symbiont microbial communities from Max Planck institute for Marine Microbiology, Germany - Olavius geniculatus... ... | reverse complement strand
CCACTGGATTCGCCACTGCCCAGCTTACCTATTGATTGAAAACGTAGGAGTAAATTTTACTCACAGTTGTGGATTGTTTTAGTTTTAAACTGTGTAGTTGAGTTTTTTCGTTATGTTTTGCCACCATTATGGCCCATGGAGTATGCATATAGGGCCTATGTCGTTCTTTTTTTCTGTGTTGCTGCTGTTTTTTTTCTGCGTTCGTCATTGTCTATTGTTATCAGTATATTAAAAATTACTAGAATTACCATTACTGAGATGTGACGTGCGGCTTGGAAACTGCCTTTATATGATAATCTGCTGGTGGAGATTTAGGCCCTTAAGTGCCTGCAAAACGTGATGCTCGTTGTGTAAAATGTTAGCAAACAGCTGAGTATCGAATGATAGTGATGATGATAATGATATGCGGCCTCGTGGTTAAAAATGGTTAAATGCTAAAACAATCTTCATAGGGAACCCATCTAAAAGCTACAGAGTGTCACCCGCCGTATAGGATCACAGTTTTACCTGCCACCCGACACAGGTGAACGCGACCTGTAGGCCTACTTCATCCAATGGCATCGTGACAGGAGGGCAGTGAAAGAAGTAAATGCCTCTACTGTTCTCCGAAATTCTGGGCTGTCGAAAAATTGTCAGAAATGATGACTGATTGATGGTGAATCTATACAGGCGGTGTCTGGTGGCAACTGCGCGGCGGTGGTGACATCTACCGAGTGGGGAAGTCCTAGCGGTGTCGACTCGCCGTGCTACGTCAGCTGCAGTCAGCTGCAACAAACAGTCGGTGAAGTTTCCGCACGACGACCGTCTGCCGACGTCCGCCGTCACGTTCCAGACACGACACTCAGCTGTCGATACACCAACGACGATCAGCAACAACGGGCAAGTACTCTATGCATCCAATGGCTTCGTAAGAGGGGGCAGAGAAGAGTGCACGCCTGAATTTTGGGCTGACGGAAAATTGTGAGAAAATCATCATCTTGTCGGAAAATAGTCGTCAAAAATGGAGAACAATTTAAGAAAAAAAATCTAAAATTTTGAGCGCCATAATCTCCTGTGGTGCGGTTTTTTGCCGGAAAACTGGAACTTTTTGCCCCGCCTATAGGCCTATTATTAGCCTTATTCTTCGCTTGAACTTCATGAAATTAAATGAAAACAAAAAGTTCGTAAAAATTAGTAAAGTAAATGATATTGAAGGGATTTAACTATGACAATGTCGTAGTGTGAAAACTGAGTAAATGACTATTGTGAAACAGCTTTGTTAAATTAATGACAATATTAATGTAAGAATTCTGAATATGAGTGAAGTGGCCTGCTGATCTTGGATCAGGCCTAAATGTGGATGTCGAAGCATATTTCGATGTTTATTATTTTTTTATTAAAAGGGTGCAAACTAAAAGTAGACTTTATGCCGTATGAAAAGTACAACTGAAGAGTAGACTAAATCCCCAAAAAACTTTATATTATGGACTTGGCGAACTTTTTCCATATACCTTGAACTTTTCGCTTGGACCCCTGGTTTAACTTTTGTGAACGGCAACTATTTTCAGACTTTCACAACTACCGGTATGTTGTAAACTGTAGCACTTTTGCTGTCATGATATTTTTCAAATAACCTTGATCGACTGATTGGCTGACGACAGATGATGTCGTACAGCCAGCACTCACGGACGCCTGCCTGCGATGAGCCAGTGACGTCACTCAGTCGGAGAGTGGTGGATGTTGGTGTATCGTCGTCAGAGGCTGGGAATGAGCGCCAGTTGACGCTAGACGCACACATCAGCAGCGTCAGCAATTCACCGCCGACCCAGTCGTCCACTGACACCACGCATCAACGCCAGCTGCAGCGACGAAACAAGGACGCTCTGGTAGGTCATTAAAACGATCCGCGTCCTTCCATTTCGACTAATAATATTTTGCCTGCGCTTACGATTAAGGTTATGGTTAGAAATGGGGATAAGAGTTAGGGTTAACATTAAGCTTAAGGTTAGGTTCAGGGTTAGAAATAAGGCGAATGGAATTAGGCAAAATGAGACTACACCAAACGATCAGACTCAGTAGATGTACTTCGTAACTGCAACAAGATTATGTTCCACACTGTAGGCCTAACCAGTCTAATGTATATACTGTACTCCTCGCGCATACAACAGGTGCAGAGTGTGGCTATTCCAAATTTTCTAAGACGGCCGCCGCCCGCCATCCTGGACTTGATCTCCCTGAAAATATCGCCATTCAAACCGTCGACGTCGAACACGCTACCCTAGAACCAAACTCACAGTGAATCGGATGACATATTGCTGAGCTATGACTGATTGAAATTTTCCACGATGCGAGATCGGTCATTGGTCGCTCGGTCTTCAATATTCATTTTACTGATGCTATGTAACTCTCTCCTCTACGCTACCTTAAGAACATAGCGCGCGAGGAGTAAAAATGGCCAGTGCCGACATGTACGGCCGTCCGCCTGACCTTTGATCCTACATGAAAATTTGTACATCGGTATCTCTTGCACTGCCCCCCGTGGCACGTTTTTACGCTTATTTTGTTTTTCTCTGCGCTTTTTGTTTAAGTTTAGAGCTGGATCGTAACGGACGGACAGACAGACGGGCAAGACCCATAGTGCGGCCTATTAGGACGGCCACAGAATAATGTCATATTATTCGGTTATGCACATATACGTCAAGTTATTAAAATAAAACAATATTGTTTAACAAACTGTTATATCAATATTCAGTCGTCTATTCCATAGCCTTATCAATAGAGCATTATAATTTTGACTTTAATGAGAATTTAAAATTAACCGACAGTTTTTTTGTAGTTCCAGCTTCAATTCAACAGAATCATAAGCTGCCTATTGCCATTGTGTTTTTTTCTGTCTTAGTAACCTTGGAGTAGATGTTCATAACAGGATAATGCGGCATTGTTGTGCCGTCCGTCATTTTCGGGCATTGAACGCGAAAACAAAAAGCGCAAAACATCGGCGTGAACGTTCTACAGAAGCAGCGCAGGAATAACCGGTGCACAAATTTTCAGCTCAAAGGATAACGCACTGTCTGGGGTGGTATAAGCTCGTAGGTCGTACTCGCTTATTCACTCCAGCAGTGCGGTAGCCGATCTGTTACAAACTGCAGTAGAAATAATTAAATTTCAAAAAACAAAGTTAACGGTTTACATTGCAGGTGCCGCTGATCATACGCGCCATACTGTCGTCAACGGAGCAACGACAATCGTTGTCGGAGATCTTTCGCTATATCGAGGCACACAGCGCCGACTACGCCCAGTCGGACTCTGAGCGAACGCGCTGGCATAACAACGTCCGTCACACGCTGTCCCACTACGAGTTCTTTGTCAAGTGCGGACGGGTGCCGACCGGCCGAGGTAACTACTGGACCGTTCATCCCGTTTGTAGGGCCGCGTTCGCTGCGGACGACTTCTGTATCAAGCGCGCCCGGCACGCCGTGCAGATGCACGAGAAGAGAGTCATCGTAGCAACGGCGGCATCGCAGAGACGAACAACAGCATACCGAGCACCTGCACTCCGATTCACTGCACTAAACTGACTTGGAAAAACTGCCCCGACAAAGCTAGGTTTATAAGGAAAATCCTTTAAAAGCATTACGAGTCGAAATTTAGAATTTTAATTGTTGTGCAATTTATAATGCAAATTATATCTTTTTCACATTTTACGTTAACCGGACAGGACCCGTAATACGGCCTATAGACCTACTGCTCTGACTTCCACAATCAACCTGCTTGTTGTATGCTACTGACTGCTATCATAACTAAGCTATAATACACGTTTTGTTATTTTTTAAAATAAAACGCACTTAGCATTTACAGAATTTCCCTAACGTTTATGAAGCTACCCGACGTGCTTCAACTATGCCAAGCGGTATTATAAATTCTTTTAGCCTACGGCTGACGACTTTTTTACATGTATCAAGCTAGAACCAGTTGTGGTCAGTACGGAATAGTTTCCAAGTAATAAGAAGTCTACAGTCGCCGCACTTGATTGTTAACCGCATTATACCATCCGTAATAGGGATATCTGGACTGCGGAATGAACTGTTGATTAGCTTTTTCAACTGATTTAATTTGTGTATTCGTTATTTACTATTGTACAGTGTATGATAGCCTCAATATAGCCAACTGCTGATACTGTCATGTGTTGTTGTGTTGTTTAAAATCGGCCAATGTTTCACGGAGCTATTCAAAAAATAAAGTGGCACATTTTTAAGGAACACGGTGTATACAAGATTTGTATATTGCAACTTAACGGCGATGTGCTAACTTCAGCAACGTTTTTTTTACGCGCGACAGCTATACTTTGCGCGTCTTAGCCATGGCCTGGGCGTCCGTGTGTCTGTCTGTCACACCCTTGAGCCCTATCAAAACGGTGCAAGCTAGAATCAAAAAATCTTCACTGTGGGCTGCGCTAGGACTCTAGTAGTTTTTAGTGACAAAATTCTGTGCCCCTGGGTAAGGGGGTTCCCGTTGAACGAGGGCGTCAAATGAGGGTACCCCCCCGAAAAACACGTCATTTTGCCGCGATTGGCTCGTATACTGTGAAAACGGTTGCAGATAGGTACCAAGTTGATGCAAATCATAACAAGCAGATTAGATTTATCAACATCGATGACCTTGAATGGCCTTGAACCCCCAAAAAGAGGTTTTGGTGAATTTTTTGCAACTTTTGGCTGCAGTGCACATTTCAGCATCAAATTGCAACAAAATAGTTGGAGATAGACCAAGACAACCTGCACATGAAATTTGAAGCATTAAACATAGATTTTAGCAGTGCAAGTCCTGACCCCCTATGTTCAAGGAGGCCTGCACAGGGGGGTGTCAAATATGGCTACCTCGCTAAAGTGGTTATTTTACTGCTATTTGGTCGTGCAGCGTGAAAAGGGTTGCAGATAAGCTTTTTAGTGGTATTTAGCTCGATGACCTTGAACCCCCAAAATAAGAGGTTTTATTGAATTTTTCGTGATTTTGGGCTACAACACACATTTTAAAAGTGAATTAATTTAAATGAATTTAAAAGGGAATGGAGACAGCCTAAGATAAGCTGCGAACAGAAACTGCTAAGACTGTTGCGTGTCCAGTGTTTGAATAGTTAAAAAGTAGCTAGGGGGTTAAACTTTTCGACTGTCGGAGCCCGACAAAAATTATAATGTAAATCCTATCTATATAGTATATAGCTGACCCCCCAGAACACAATTTGACAGTGTGTTAGGGGAGTTGAGAAAACAGTTAGGGGTTCAACCCCCAACCCCTCCCAGCAATTCAAACACTGCACGTGTCTCATGAGCTTTGCTCAAATTACTTGTTGTAAAATTCCGTTTATTGACCAAACAGCAGCATACAAATCAAAAGGAACTTGTCAAAAAAGATATTCAAAAGTGCTTTACAAAAGCATTGCATTCGCATACAACGACAAACGATGAGAGTGCAAAGCAACTCAAAACATCATCTCAAAAGGCAACACTTCTAAGCACCAAATTACACTGACACCGGAAGCTATTGATAGCCAAATAATACTGAACAATAGAAAACTAAGCCTACGATGAACAAACTTAAGCTAGGTGACAATATACAACAAGAAGCCCAGCTGACGATAGGATAGCCGACCGTACTGGTTGTCAGTGACATTCAAGGTCATCCAAGGTCGATGATTTCCACCTCATTTATGCCAAGATGCCACTTCTTATTAGTGATTAATAGTAACCTTGGCCGTATCTCTCACCGTTTACGAGATATAGGCAATTTTCCATTGAAAAACGCAATTTTTCCTACCCCTCCATCCATTCAAGCCCGAATTTAAAATTGTTCCCCTTGCACTAGAACAATGAAATTTTGCATGCCTAGGTTTAAAACACACAGCTAGTTATTTGTGTAAAAAATTTTCCCCTAAGAGCTACCTGTTAGCCAGGGTATATCCGTTACAGACGACGAACAGACAAACGACGACAACAATACCATAAGCTCGACCGTTACTAAAGCACGGTCGGCTAAAAACGCACAGACGAAACCCACACAAAAGCCTAAACCAACAGCAATTCTCATATACCGGTATGGAAACTGTTCTGTTCATGAAATAAGTTTCGAGATCCACATTTAGGCTTAGTCCAAGATCAGCAGGCAACTTCACTCATATTCAGAATTCTTACATTAATTTTGTCATTAACTTAACAGAGCTGTTTCACAATAGTCACTTACTCCGTTTTCACACTATGACATGTACTGTACACAATGTTGTTTTGTTCGAGCCATTTGTTTTGTACACTGTCATTGTGCAGCCATATTTTGCAACGAAAACTGATAATACTGATAAATACTGACAATCTGTTAATCTTCCAAATTATCCACGCTATCCCTAAGCATCACAGCTGCTCAGATATTGTCTGTTCATTGGGGGTAAAAAGCAAACAATCTGTAAACTTAGTTCAGAGATTATTGGTAAGCATAAGGCAGAGTTAAAGGCACTGGCACCAGACGTATCAAAAGAATGGCACATAATTACGCAACGTCTTTGGCTGGCACTAGTTGCGATCGATCAATTGAGCAACAAAATGCACTCCAAATGTACTCACTCACTTAAACCTATTTACATAGCTAAAATTAAAAACAAAATACAGATATAACTCGAAAGCAATCATAGCTCGCAGGTACCTCCGCCAAGGCAATGCTATTCGCTAGGTGGTGTCACCATCTTCGGTTTTGCAGCAGTTCCGCTTATGCCCCCTTTAACGCAATGGTAACGAAAATTACAAAGTGATCCAGAATCCAGGTTCCTGCCGGATCACCCCCAAAATTTAATCACTTGTAGCTTATGCTATGCCCGACATACCCTCAAAATTTCAGAAAAATCCGGCCACAACTTTTTGAGTTATCTTGTACACACACACACAGACAGACAGACAAACAAAGTCCGGCAAAAACATTACCTCCTTGGCGGAGGTAATTATGTGCTGAAAAATTACCAGCATCTGCGTTACTTACTGTCATCAGATGCCAACCAAACACTTGCTGGACATCCAGAGGCGAGTAAGTTACATCTGTGAATTCGTTATCATGTACTCAGCTGGCTGAAAAGCACACATCAACATTTGCCTGTCAGCTCTGAAAATATGACACCCAAAACATGCTTGTTATAAATCTTTTGTACGTAGTTCTCGCTTTTTTCAAGTTGGCGCATGCATTTACCCAATTCCCACATCTGTAAAGGCACACTAAAAGCAACTGTCTAAAATAAAGCGATACACGTAATAATACCACGAGTATAACAAACTAATGACTACACGACCATTGCAGAACTAAAGATCCTCGATGATGTTTTACGACATACCCTGTACATCTGTCATTTATTCAGTTTTGACTACAAAATGCTGCAGGGCGTACTAAACTGTCACTATTCTGGGAATTTCAACCTAAATTGAGTGAGAGAGTGAGTATAGTTTAACATCCCACCCGACATCTAAAATTGTCAGAACTGCCGATTATAACTGCGCATATGTATCGAAAATGGCAGTTCTAGTAATCTTCCCTGTTTTCCTCAATTCCTAAATTGACAGGTCGGATGAGGGAAATTTCTCTGCAAAGGGACCAATGCCTTCTCTCCAGGAAAGTAATAAATCTTTGCGATCTTGAAATGGCATCTTGGTGCATTCCATGTTGCAAAATTACACTTTTTTCTGATGAACATAAAACAGATGAAAAATTTAAAGTGATTTTCTACTAAATCCTCCTGGTAGGCCTATAGCAGTAACCCCATCTGACCCCATGATTAATACGCCCCAGGTTGTCGCATACAATATACAGTGGAGGCAACACTAGACATACTGCATACTGTTACCTGTACTCAAATCAAGCAACTAGACAAATAGTGCAACAGATGACTCGAAATTAACGAAACAGTAAACAGAGTGACATGCCAGATCAATCAGTGACAAAACAACACAACCTCGCAGCAACAATGCAACATCAATGACAAACGCATTAATAAACAAACTTGCAGTGCTGCATCAAAATTATTCAACTCCTATCTGCATTCAGTTGAACAGTGGCTCCCTATTTAGAATATTAGCTTTCCCATAAAGATTCCAATAGTTGGGTACAAACATTGTCGGACTGTGCATCTGTGATGTACAAAGTCATAACCAAAAGCTTGTTCCTATACTGAAAACTAGCTAATTCTGCATTTAGAGTGACAGATAACTAAAACTATCATCATTACATTACTTTTCACTTGTTTGATACTACAGTCTTGTACCTTTCTCTGGCCACTGGAAAGAACCAAAAACAAGATAAGTTTTAAGCTTGGTAATTTTTTGTAACAGTTAGTGGCAAAGTTGTACCTACTAAAACGTTACTATTTGGCTGAATACAGCCAGATAGTAATGATCACTATTAGGACATGAAACAAAATGCAGTAACTCAGTGCAATGCAATCAGCAAATATACAAGGTGGGCCAACAATTTCAAATGTATCGAACATTTATGCAAATTAGGCAAAGAATACTTACACGCACTGACATGGAAGTTCTACATTTTTCCTACACAAAATTCCAAAACTTCTGACATATACTACTCTTTCTACAACTAATTATTGCCAAGTTATCAATGCCCAAGAATAGTCTGGCTTTTGCCTTACCCTGTATAATCAACATACTCAAAAGTTTTGTTACAAGATGGTCCATGACTTGAGCATGAACAACAAACAAACCAAGTTTTACCAAACTGAAGCTTGCTAAATTTCTGAAAGCGACACACAAGGAGAACAAAGATGACATGACAACAAAAAACTGCAAACACTGGCATAACTAGAAAAAATACAGGGACTACATAATTACTATGCAGCTGCCCGCCTAACTATGCACTCATTTGTTTCTTAAATTTATACCGAAAGCCCAATTTTACGCTGCTATGATGCAAGTTATTTTCGCATGAGATACATGTCATTTGATTAAAGTCTTTGATGTCTGGCAAACTTGCGCTTTGACCTTTAGCGCTTAAAAACTGAAAAACTGGTTAGTCTGGAGAACGTCCACACCAATGTTGATTCTTCTGACTTTGATTTCTCCAAGAACTTTTGTCTGCAAGTAAGGAGCCCATGGGCTTGTACGTAACAGAGAGACAGACGGATGGATGAACAAGACCAGCAATGTGGCCGATTAAGACTGGCGCAATAATAACATGCAATGCACACTGCTGCATGACTAAATTAATTATCACTGAACATGACTAAATTATCACTGAACATACTGCTACATATGAGTGATGACATCACTACAGCACTTGTCGATAACTGTTGGTTGCCAACAGAGCAAACGATGCATCATACATGTCAGCAGCACAAATGTACACAACAGTTTGCCAGCCACGAACCAGCAGCCAGTGACACGTCCAATCCGGTATACTAACATCAAGTTGAGAGCACACGCCCACCCGACATTTCAGTCAACTTTGCTGAAACTGGTGCTATGCTGATCGATCGGCGGCGACAGATGGAATGAGGGCGGAATCATGGGCCATGAGCCGGGAGCTGGCATCATCGGATAGCCGTACGGATAGACCGGCAGACTAGGGTACGGCATCTGAGCAGCACCGACGAACGGCAGAGTGGCGGGAGTGAAGCCCGGCGGAAGAACACCACACATGGGTGGCCAGTTGTAAACTGCCGCTGCAGGTGGCATCAAGTGTGGATGATACGGTGCACATATGGTGGCCGAGATCATACCGGGTGGTGCACTCGGCTGGTGTCCACTAGAGGACTGAACCGGAAGGAAACCATTTGGAGCATCTTGAAGCACAACAGAGCCCTGGTGGTCATCACATTGCGAGGTAGCACTGGTGACAGTGTTGAGAAGAGAAGCTTGCTCAACAAGCGGTGAGTTATTAATGACACAGCCTTGCTGGATAAGCGCACCCACTCCACCGCTGCCATCATTATAAGCTGCTGTCGTATTGGCAGCTGTAGCCGTATGCTTGTCGGTTGGTGTAAACGACAAAGCTGAATGTTCAGCAGAACTCAGTGCCAGTGACACGTGGTTGTTCACGTCAGCATCAGCGAAAATCTCTGGCGAGCTCAGGTCTCCTACTGCAATGTAAGACATTGCAGCACATCAACACAGTTGTTATGGAAATGTAAAAAAATAGAAAAGTAAAATCCACACGACAAATTTCATAACGTCCACAAATGTTTACACATTAATGCACAGTTTGGGAAAAATACCTCGATAACATATGATGGCTTTTGACTCATTTCTATTGCATTTTCTATTGTCTTATTTGTTATTGCTGAATTCTTGCAAAAAATTATGACGATGACAACGATAGAACTGACTAATTCCAGTGGTTCAGTTTTGATGCTCACGACATTTTTGTTATCATAAATATCATAAGTAAAACGATACAAAAAATCTACTATTATCCAATAAGTGACAAGAAGAAAAGAAAGCTTTTCAATCAGCTATCCAAAAGTATTACAGAAGCAGTGCATTGGAACAGGATAACAAGCAGTGAGTGTCCATTTAAAAACCAGCATCTCGGCAAGATCTTAGCCTGTCAGAAAATTCTCTTCAAAAAACACAAATATTTGCAGCGAAAATCCCCCTTTGTGAGGAACTTGGGAGGAGGTAAAATCGACATTATGAGTACTTTATTATCTCCACTGTGTAAAATTTGGAGTTGTCCGTCGAAAAATTGATACCTTCTGTCCCACTACTTTTTCAAACAATGACTACACTGATCAACTACACTATGTCTCGATAAAACGTGCCAATTTAATTTTTCTAAATAGCTATGTGAAACAATGGCTGATTTAAATAATTTTTGGCATGTAACATCACGAAAAAAATTGATGCAAATGCCTAGTTCTGCCCACCTCACCTTAATACTGTCGCTACACTACCGTGTGGAGCTAGTCAAAAAATGAAAATGGCAAGTTTTTTAGAGTGATGGTGTCTGCCATTACCTTTGCCTTTGGCCGCCAGCTTGTCTGCTTGCAGCTGTTTGAGATTCAAGAGGCCACGCCCACGGCCCGGCCGACACCCGGTCATTGTAGCGCTGACACCATCACTGTGAGGTGGCCTTTTGCTCAGCGTCGCGACTGGGTCCGTCTCCGGCAAACACGCAGCTGGAGCCCAACTGCTGCTGAGTTGGCCGATGCCTTCATCACTTGCAGCAGAGTTCAGCCGCATACTGGCTGTTGCCACTTCACCCTGCACAAACAAATACTTGCTTCAGTGTACAAAATTTGTTTACCGGAACTGTGTCGTTATGTGCTAACCGAAGCAGATTTTCTGTTGTTGCAAAGTATCGCATCACTGACCTAACCATGCACAATTAAAACAAAGCTCTACAATGCCTCATTTGAGCTAAAGAAAAGTGTCTCGGTAGGTCACAGCATGCAACGTGGCTTGCCTGTACCAAAACAGTTGCAAAAAATAACAAAAACTGAATCAGTAGAACTTCAAACAATTTGTTAACTTGAGCATTTTTATTCCAGAAAATATCATATTATTGAGCAAGCAGTGCACAATCAAAAACAAGAAATCTGACCTTTTGGGGTCACGTGACGTCATCGGTCACGTGACCATTCGACGCCCACGGGTCAACTTCCTATCCGTGATCCACAGTGACCATGCGTCTATCTTGCACTGTTATGGAGATATGGTGCCTCAAATATTTGACGCACAGATCTGGACATAGAAAGAAAGACGGAAGAATGGAAAAAAAGAGGAAGAGACAGGGGAAGGAAAGGGAAAAATAAAGTGGAAAAGAAAAAGGAAGGGAAAGGGAAAGGAGAAAAAGAATGGAAAATAAAGGAAAGGGAAAGAAAAAGGGAGAAGGGGAAAAGGAAGGGAAAGGAGAAAAGAAATGGAAAGTAAAGGGAAGGGGAG
>Ga0209367_1011241_pt1 | contig 11901 bp, 16 predicted proteins | sample WorMetLIZISLAND2_FD_187412 | JGI IMG/M metagenome (GOLD analysis project Ga0209367, IMG submission 187412) | Marine gutless worms symbiont microbial communities from Max Planck institute for Marine Microbiology, Germany - Olavius geniculatus... ... | reverse complement strand
TCCGGAAACTGTTGTCTTAATTGATCGATATTCATAAGATCTCCTTTCGTTTGTTCTTTTAAGGAGATCTTACACCATGGGTGTGACAGATACGGTCACACTAACCTTAAAAATGTAGATAGGCTCGTTATAAAATAACGTTTGCGGATAAACACTGGGCCAAATTATTTTCGAACAAACAAAAAATCTAACGGAAAATTCCTTAAATACGATTCTATCGAAATCCTTCCTTACAGTCAATAATCACAACTATAAGACTCTGTAATAATATCGAATTTAGCATTTCTGGATGCTTCAGTGTACCAAATCAGAATTTAATAACAGGGTTCTTTTTCACCGTCAGATGCGGCAAAGTTTCAAGTTGGCGCAAGAGGCCCGGAATGTCCGATGCCGAACCATATGCGTGATTCAGCTCCGACCATTTTGGTCTATCGAAGCTCAGCATGATCATTTTCCCTTATTTGCCCAGCGGAGTGTTTCACCGGTCGGCGGCGAGCTTAAACTTCAAATCTTAGACTGCTGAAAAGTCGACATACCCACCATTGTTGCAGGTCGAACGATATAGCCGGTCAGCGTGCCAAGGCATAATTAGGCAGATTATCTACGCGTCCGTGTAGCGAACCGCTGTTTCGCCCTGAGCCTTGCCTTAGCCGCTTCGGTTTTACGATCGCGGGCTGGTGCTGAGGTGGTAAGAGAATTCAATAGCCTATGTACCGCCGCTGCCACATCATCTACGGCCCGCTCAAAAACTGCCGCGTTAGCTTTCGATGGCTTATTTGAACCGCTGATTTTTCGCACAAACTGAGTCGAGGCCGCGAGAATTTCCTCGTCCGTTGCCGGAGGTTCAAAATTAAAAAGTGTTCTGATATTTCTACACATTATCTTCTCACTTGATAGACAATGAACTATTAATCCTTCTATAGGTTTTTAGGATTGTGTACGATACAGATTAAGCTGTTGGCAATCCATAAATAATCAGAAATATTCGAGCTACGGGGAGCCACACAAACCATTCCGCTTTTTCCTTATCACCTACAATAAAATAGGAATAAATTTTTCTATTCTTGCCATTGCTTGAATATCTCTCCAGAGATCATAGCTTCCAAAAAATCTTTTTCTTCATCCGTAATCAATGATCTTGGTGTATATCCGTACTCATCCGGTTCTGTTAAAAGCCTTCCTTTTACTTCTATGGCGACCTCTGAAAGAACTTTTTTTCTTGATCAGTCAAGGATGAAAAATAACTTGGCAATGTTTCTTGCATCTTACATGAATAATTTAAATCTATTACATCTTCTGCTCCAAAAGTCATTAACCAAATGTATTCGAATGCTAATTCGCCAATCGTTTTCATGTTCTTTCTCTAACTATCAACACTTAACGTTTTGAGATAACCTGCCCTCCAACTGGTCTTCGAGCCTGCACTGGATTTAACTTAAATCCGCGATATTTTCACGGTCAGGTTCAGTGATTGGCTGGGCGCGGCTATTGAGCAACTTAGTGACGGTTTATGTCAGCAAGCGCGGCAATAACACCTAATCCAATATAGACGGTTCCAACCAAATACCGTTCGACCTGCACAAAAGAGCGAGAGTTTTTAAGCAATTGTCCAACTGTACCTGCTAAAAAGGCATACAAGCTGTCTGTTACTATGGCCATGAGCACGAAAAGACATCCGAGTATCAACAGCTGCAGAGTAATTGAGCTGTTTGTTGAATCGACGAATTGGGGCAAAAAAGCGAAAAAATAAAGCCGTCTTTGGATTGAGTATGGCCACCAGCACACCTTGGCGAAAAATTTGTATCAGCCTCTGACGCTGGAAACTCGTCGGCTGATGCGAGGTATCTCGTGTTAATATTCGACGTAATCCGAGATAGACGAGATAGGCGGCCCCCAGGTATTTGACGATGGTGAAAGCCGTTGCAGAAGATACGAGTATAGCAGATAATCCCAAAGTAGCTGCGAATACATGCACGAGATTGCCGACCTCGATACTTAGAACTGACACAAATCCAGCCAATCGGCCCTGATCCAAACTACGCGCCACGATATAAAGTACCGCGGGACCCGGCGTGATTAGAAGGATCAAGGCCGCCAATAAAAATATGGACAAGTTTGGTAAGCCGATCATGACACTTTTTCCGACTAGTTTTTCATCTTACTTCGTCGACGGAACGTATAGTAGCGCCCAACGGTGAGCGTAAGCAGCGGCCCTAATGAGTGTCTTGTCTGCACGGTCTTCACGTAAAATCGCTACTTACACGCCGCTTGCTTCACGCTTTTGTTGGCCATCGTCGGCCTTTAATATGCCCTCAACCGCGGAGATTATAGCATTGCGATCACAGGCATAAAGGTCTGCGCCGCTGAACGGATTAATTTCAACCAATTTAATGCTTCCTCTGCTACTGCACACATCAAGAATATAAATAGGATCTGGAGGACTAAGTGCTTTAGCAACTTCTTCAACAAAATTTGTAACCTCAGATGGGCATCCAGAATTGGTTTCAGTTCGATCGGATGCCTCGTAAGCTGATGAAGCAATAGCTTCCCGTCCTGCAATTACGAAACGCCACTCCATGCCGATGTCAGTTACTGGTGTTATAACAATCGGAAGATTCTTATCATCATAATAAAACCCATAATCAAGCACTTCGAATGATATTTCGCCGCTTTGTACAACTCGGCCTGAGAAAGGCTTGAGAGGACTATCCGGGCGAACAAAAAAGGATTTTGGAGATCCGATCTCCGCCAAGTATAGGTCATGTTGAGCTACAAACTCTGCCACATTAGTGAAAACCCATTCTTTATGAATAAGCCACTTCTTGACTTTCTCATACCAGGCATGGCAGGCAAAAGCTGATGTATTGCAGAATACGCCGGGTTGCCATGGGAGCTCGGACGCTATTCTGCTAGCATTACCAAGACTTCCATGAAAAATTGTGTACCCGTTTTCCAAAGATGGCCAATTTTCTGTCTCCCACCAAAAATCATCCCATTGAATCACTCTATGCCCTGCTGCGTTCGCAGCTTCACTCAGACGATCATGATTATCGTTGAATACTTCTCGTTCCAAAACCCAGTTGATGTTCATGCTATTTCTCATTTGTAAGGCCAACGTGAGCGTGAGCAGCGGTCCGAATAAGTGTCAATTTAGCACGAGGCTTTACGCAAAAACGCTATCTTCACGCCGTCTGCTCCAGGCATTTGCTACCCTTGGTAATTTTTAATAAAGCGCCTCACATCTATAACAAAACCCTCAGATTGGTAAAACATATGAGCCTCTTTTCTATAATCGGCGCTTGTGACCTCCGCTTTAACACAACCCATGCTTTTGAAATATTGATCGGCAGCATCTACGAGAGCCTTGCCTATCCCTTTCCTTCTATTTTCTTGTGATACTATAATAGATGTGATGCGTCCTGCCTTACCTTCCATATGGAAAAGTTTCATTGCGTGAAGACTGATGCAGCCAACTACTTTCCCTTCATGCTCGGCGACGAATACTTCATAACATTCTAAGCGTTTATATTCAGCAATACTTTCAGTGATGATGTCTTTATTTGAAGCATAACCTAGCTCTTGGATAAGATTAATAATTGGATCAATGTCTTTATAAGATGCTCTTCTTATTTTCATGGTGGGTAACGGTGAGCTAACCTACCGGCGCTGGGTATTTCGGTTTACGAAAAACTTCACGCAAATCGGCAGAAATAGCCCGGCTAGGTTGAGCGATTTGCTATGCCACGCTGCTTTTTTTGACAAAATGAGTGGCATATGTTTTCTCAATGTTTGGTTCACCAGATTTGGAAAACCTTAAATTGATTTTATTTCCTTTACCCCATGATTTATAGCCGGTCCAGCTTGGATTAAGGTTGCCATTTTGGCAATTACGGCGAACCGTTTTCATAATAAAGTTTATCTTGCCAAGATTGATCTTGATTACTCGCTCCAAATATGGAACGCGCTTCATTCTCCAATTTTCGTAGTCTTTTGGATCGAGGTAACCAAGTCTCATGAATACATCAACGAAGCAGATGTAGCCTTTTTCCTTTAACAACTCAGATGTGACTGTACTGAGCTTTGATTGGAGTTGTTTGCGATTCAGTGCCATGATTTATTCAAAGGGCATATCGTGAGCGTGAGCAGCGGCCCGAACAAATCTTAAGCTTGCACGGCCTAAACGTAAAACCGCGATGTTTTCACCGTCTGCTCAACGCATTGGTGGGTGTAGCGCCACTTAGATTACTTATACGCCACAGCAATTAGTCGTCGGCTGCTCTCTTTATCATAAGGTTTAAATTGCCAATCTCCGAAATAATCAATTTTTGTGAATTCCGCCTTTCTGATGATTGAATCCCAGCTATCTTTGAGGCGGATACGAATTTGAAACGAGTTGTGCTTAAAATCGCATTCGCTTTCTGTATGAATAAAGTCAAACATATGGAGCTGCGACCCAAATGAGTAACGAGCCTCCAGAAACTTATACAAAAAACCGCGATCTACACGCCGTCAGCTTCACTGAATTGTTGGCATAGGTATTGTATCACCTCTCGGTCCAGCGGGAATTGGCCTGGCCATTTGCGACTCTTTGGCCGTCCTCCTGATAGTTCCTCTCGCGGTACGACCACGTGCAGGCCGAAAGGAGTTGGCACTTCAACGGCGTATTCGTCGGCCACCTCGTGGGAACCGTCCAGCTTCAGGGCGGCAGTGCCCGAGTTAATAATCAGTTTGCGGTTAGCGAGTCGGTCCTCCCGGCGGGCTGAGCAGACGCTGCGGCAGAAGCCACAAACAGTGTAGTAGAACCAATCCTGATCGAGGACCGCCTGCCGATAATTGGTTAGGCTGTTATTATCGGCCTGCATCTGGGGGTCCGCTTTCTGAAGGCTGATGCACAGCTCATCAAGTTCCTGCTTGTCCTCGGGCAGCCGGTGGCCGAGACGGTAGGGGCTCCAGTTGGACCAGGTCTGGGAGGTAGCCAAGCCCTCATAGCCGGTGCAACAGATCCAGCAACAGGTGTTGGGTCGCTTGCGAGATATGGTTTCAGTAACACCAGCGACTGTAACTTGATGCGACGCCTTAGGTTGAATCATTTCCGCAGGGCAGACCAAACTGCACATCTTGCATCTGTCGCAGGGGTGGTCTTCATCCGGTATAGGTGTATCGGGCGTCAAGGTGGCGGAGGTCAAAACGCTTCCTAACTCAACCAACGCTCCGTGTTCCCTTGTCAGTAAATTGCCGCTCCAGCCCAGGCGCCCGATCCCTGCCGATAGGGCTGCATAACGGTGAGAAAAATCTGGATGAAAATCGGTCATTTCCGTAACGTCGGCGGCGCCTTCCTCGGGTCGATAGTTGCTGTTGAGATCCACGTTGACGGCTTCGTATCCTGCCGACCGTAGTGCTTCGGCAAGGGTATCACCGATCTTATAAAGCGTCTGGGCGATGGTTTTGCGGTTTTCGCAGTGGGGTCGCCACTTCTTTTTGCTCATGAAGTCCCGTGCGATATCCGGATCCAAGGAGAGCGCAAAAGATATAACCGAGTTTGCAGATGGCAGAAGGTAGCACGGATCGGCGGAGGGCGGCCCGACAGCAAGAAGATCTCTGGTGGTTACACCAACCAAATCGGCACCCAGGCTCATGGCCAGGGATTTCAGTTTCGATTCCGCAGAATCCATAGGAACCTCTCTTTAGAATGATGTCTTTTGCCAACGGTGAGTTAACCTGCAGGCCGTCAAACTTTCGAACCTGTACATAAATTAACGAAAATCGACATAGTTTTTCCAGTCAGGCTCAGCGATTGGTTCTGTGCTACTAACTATTCTGTAGACTGGAAAGAAAAATATTCTTTACAGCACCCTTTGAATTGGGAATGTATACCTCTTCAAATGGTGTCTTTAGTTCGGAATATTTATTTGGATTTGCGTTTTTTCGTTGCTCAGATACAAAGCTGCTGATATCCGTTACCTCAAGAGGTTTTTTTCCATATTTTTCAAGAATCGAGCCACGTAGACCAAGTTGGATAGCGCGCCTTTCAGTCCTCTCACCGTTTGGAAAGTGATCAGGGTCCCATTGCAATCGAACTTCGGAATTGTTTAATGCTTGTTTCCATTCATCCTGACTTTGAAATAGAGTTGATTTGAATGTTGAAGGAACAGCTTTCTCAAGTATTTCGTCGAAAAATTTAGTTGGTATTCTGACGGCAAGAATGATTTCTTGGCCCGGTTTTGTGCCCCATCCAGATCTATACATCATCCAAAGAAAGTTAGGCTTTATCCAACTCATTCTCGTGTAACTGAACGCCCCCCCAAAATATCCTTTTGATGCGGCAAAATTGCCAATCTTAGCACTATATGCCTGATAAACAACTATTGATTCGTCATCGTATTGTGCAAGAATGTGACGACCGTTTTGAGGCCAATTTAATAGTTGCTCTGTATATGAGCAAATTTTAAGGTTCATATTACTTCCATTGCCCGTTATTCATTACCGTAGAAATATTGAACTTTGTGTTTTTCCCACTCCAAAAGATTGTCAAAATCTCCGTAATCATCCATTTCCTCAATATAATCTGCTATTTTATGTAATTCCATTCTTTTTAGAAACTTTATAGTTTTGCCTACACCCGCTCCAACAAGAATTTGACCATCAAATCCGTAGCCTGTATCGTGTCTACCCCATTTTTTGTTTTGGTTGTCAAACTCTATAAATTTATCAATTATGAAATATATAAAGAATATCCCTGCACAGATCCAAATAGTTTTCTGAATCCATGATGGCATAGCCTCTAACCAGGATTGAGGAAGATTTGGAAAAAACCCTATTTTTGAGAAAAAAATAGGTCATTCACAATTTTAGCAACTTTCCCATATACGACAAGGCGATTATTGCCAACTTTTATTATAGCTCTTTTAATAAGTCCATTTTTGAATGTTAAATCTGATATAGATCCCCACGGGATGAAAATAGGATTGTGAAGTATTGAAAATATAAATGATGTTTTTAGGATTATGCCTCCTTCGGTAATCATAATATTTACGCAACTGCCATAACTCGTAAAGTAATTAAATTTCAGACTTTTCCATGAATAACTTTGTATTCGTCGTCCTATATTTTCCTTCATGGGAAACCTGGTTGCCATCTTGAACCAGCCACCCAATATAGAAATCAGACAAGAGGCCACTGCCCAGAATGCAATGAAAATTATAATTAGAAAAGTCGGATGAATCTCACTCATATCATATTTCATACCGGGGAGGACAGGGGCCTTACGGCCCCCCTCCCCCTCAGAACCCAGCGTGAGATTTTCGCTTCACGGGGCTCAAGCATTTCGCAAGGACGCCCTTTTTGGGAGGCCCGGCACATCATACCCACGTCAATGCCCAGGTTGACCAACTGATGTTTCTGCGGCGCCAGGTATCGCCACGATTTTCCCGCCACCATTGCTTCCATTTTTCAATCTTATCGAGCCTGGCCTTCTCGTCAATCTCAGATCCCGAATAAGATTTCACGAATTCGATTGAGTAACCAGCAGCGGCCCGAAATAAATTTCAATTTTGTACGACATTTACGTAAAACCGTGGTCTTCACGCCCTTGTATTGAATTTTACGAAAATCGACAAAGTTTTCCGGTCAGGTTAAGCGATTGGTTCTGCATTCAGGGTTCCTTGCCGTCGACAGTGAATCTGGAAATCTTGGTGCCTGGGGGTATCTGGTGAATTTGGCCCGCAATATTTATTGCAGCTACGAAGTTCTGGACTTGAACGTTCTCGAATTCTACTTCGCCCCCTAATACGGGATTGATGGTGAAATCATAGCATTCTCCATCACCAAGAATCATTCCTTCTCGCTCGGCACGTTCAACAAATCCAGCTAACAAAAAGTCATTTTCACCTTCCTCCGTCTGAAGAATCGCGTGAAGCTCAGCTTCTGTCCCACAAACGTCCTTTAATTCACCTTCCAAAGTGTCAAGAAACCAGATCCTTTCATCGCCAGAGAGGAAGACATCGCCAAATGCAGTCACAAGAAAAGGTTTCTTGCCCTTGATAGGTAACCATTGCCAAGATTCAAGTGCCCGAACGATTTCGTCTTCTGAAGGTTTGATAAAAAACTTATTCATGTTGCAGAACGCCTTGAGCTAATCTGCCGGCCACATTCCTTTGGAACCAGCATAAAACTTTACGTGAACCGGCATAGTTTTCCCGGACAGGTTCAGCGATTTGTTGGGCGCAGATCATTCAATAATTAGTTTGTTTGTATAAATACCACCACTGCCACCGCCAATATATGTTGCTGGCTGATTATTAAGTTTCCCAACAAATACTTTGAATGCGTAACGGATTATTGTCGGTTTATTTTTATTTGCTTCCTCAACAAGTTTTAAAGCCAATGATCGTGGCATATCTTTTGTTCTCAATGTGTTGACAAAATACTCATTTTCGATAGATGTGACTTTAATGGGTACATCTGAAGAGTCTAATTCCTCAATGTTTATTTCAGCTATTGGCTTATATCTCCGACACAGCCACTCAATAACTAATTCATTTTCACCCTGACTATTTGTTGCATTTCTTACTTGCGCGAATTCTACTTGCCCCAGCCATAATTCTATTTCAGTTGCATGAATAACCTGTGTGCAAGATAAAAGTAGAGACATAAACAGGATCTTAAGAAAATAATTATTCATTTTTTACCGCCTGACGCCCGCGCATCACCTGCACCCAAAATACAAGTAGCCTGTAAATGGCACTTTGTTATGACGTGCCAATAAAGATCGAGAGCGGCATTGCTTTGGGTGTCAGTGTGCGTGCGCATTGTTAGCGGCTGTTTGCCGCAGTTTAAGCTATATCCCCCCCCTTGATACTACTCCAGCCTTGTAAAGCCTGTCATACAAAACGACATTTACCGCGTTTCCTAAATTAAGGCAGTGCTTCGATGGAATTATGACAAATCTCTGGCAATGCCTTAAAAGAGCCTGAGGTAATGACCCATCTTCTGGTCCAAAAACATAAAGGGGTCTCTCAGGATGTACAAATGTTGTTAGCGGTTCAGAATTTCTTCGGACTTCAACTGCAACAGGAACAACATTGCCGCTGAACCTATTAAAGAAATGGTCATCGTTGATGATTAGAACGTCATTATAGCCTTTCATACGCTCTTCGCGAGGCAATCGAGAACCCTTTTTGTTATCAACTGGAATTCTGTCACCGCTGAAAATCACAGCTTTCGCGCCGAAGCATGACGCAGCCCTTACAGCTGCCCCCACGTTGTGCGGATATTTTGGATTCCACAATGCAATAGAGGGTGTCATATCATCGTTGAACATAGTCGCATTTTTTCCGATCTTATGTATACGACCCGGCTTAAAATCCTTTGGATTGAAGTCGTGCTCGTTTTTCTTGTACTGTTTCATTACTTTCAATACGCTAGCGGCCCGAGATGAGCTGCAGGCTACGATACTTTGAGGACCTCAAAGCTTTAGGTGAACCGCCCGGCTTTTCCTGTCAGCTCAATCTCGTCTGTTGGGCGACCTTGGTTGCTGAATCGTGAACTGAGACGACTTCAAATTCTATGAGATCATCCCATTTTGTAATCCACTCTTCGATTAGTTCAAGTCTACTTGTCTCCATGAGTTGAAAGCACTTTGTGTGATCATTTGAGACCCATGAGTCAAGATAATATAACCCATCTGGCAGCATGCGGCCCTTTTCATCGAATCGTTCATAGACTTTGTCCGCCTTGCCGGCTTTGAATGTTTCTATAACCATGTATTTCATTCACGACTTCCTAAACTGTTCACTGCCGCCCAACGTCGGCCACTGAGCAGCGGCCCAAATAAGTGACAAGCATGCAAGGCCTCCACGTAGAGCCGCGATATTCTCGCCGTCTGCTCCAGTGGCATAGTTGGGTCTTTAGGTTCCATTTGGCTCTAGCAAACGCATCTTGGCAGAAATGATCTCGAGGTTCGACGCAGCGTTGAAGCAGAGCATGTAATGGTGGAACACATTTGAGTCAAGATCTTCTTACCTATTTGTCGGTATGTATGTTGGTTAGGGATCATGTTCAAATCGTGGGCGTGAAAACCGATTATCCGAAGATATCTGTTGGCCTTCGATAAGCTTCCCTGAAAAGCGCGCTCGAGATATGGAAGCCTGCCGTGGAGCCATGAGTCGTAATCCTTGTGAGTGAGATTTCCGATCTTCATCAGGATTGCGACGGGAGATATCTCGTCCGACTCCTTCAACAACTCAGCTGTCGCTCGCACGACTTTGGGGTAGAGCGTGTCCTTACGATATGTTCTGACTGTCACCTTCTTCATGTTGGTGTCCGAACGATTTGAGCTTACCTGCCGGCCGCCGTACTTTTGTTTCAGCACCGACCTTTATGTAAAATCGCGATGATTTCCAAGTCAGTTTAAGTGATTGGTTATACAATTTTCTGTCGATAAATTTGCAAAGATGGTTGCTTTCTGGTCGTTTTCATTCAAAGGGATTATATCCCGGTTCTTTATAGAGGCTGGCCTTTTTATCCAGAATATCGGGTTTGTATACAGTTTGAGCCCAATCTTCCTTTGCAATTTCTTCGAAAGCTACAGACACAGATTTCTCTTCACATCCTGCGATGGTGACAACGTCTTTGACTATCTCGTTTGCAAGTTTTAACTTTTGTTCCTCAGATCTTCCAGGGTAAAGCTTAACAATTACATGTGGCATAGTTGACCTCCGATTATTAGGGGGCAAACGCCGCTAATCAGCCGTGGCTTTTTTGCGCCTACTTATTTAGCCTTGTTGGGCATCGATACAATTAATAGAATGGGTGCTGTTTAAATCCAAGCGTCAATTTTCTTCAGAAACTGGGTCGGACGGGCCGACCCAATATCCACAGCTCAATATCCACACCAACCACATAGCGCGTGGCAAGCACGCCCGCGTAGGAACCGGCAGGAACATGCCGGGTATTCAAGGTAATTACCTGAATACACTCAACTATGCGACATCGTGTCGCACTATAACCTGCCGGTCCTATAACTTTCGAGCCTGTACTGAATTTTACGAAAATCGACATAGTTTTTCCGGCCAAGTTAAGCGATTGGTTCGATGCCCCTCATTCATATTTACGTGAATAGATTATCTCTTTGTCACTCGCCCAACCGACATATTTGTTACTACTTGAATAGGCTTTCCAGATATAGAGAATCGCATCTTTCGGTTGCTCTTCCAAATTATAAAGAAATTGTTGTGTCTCATTGAATAGAGTTTGATCGCCACTTTTTTTCTGGATGCTATTAAGTCGATGCCTGAAAGTGCTGAGTAAATGATCACGCCAAGAAATCGTTTCATTATTGAGCAGTGGAAGTCTTCCTTCTTTTCTATCCAAATGGGTGATCCTAACTGCCTCCCCAATTTTTTTGCACAATAAATCTTTAAGGATGGATTCATTCATAATTTTTCATACATCGAACGGGCCGCTCAGCCGTCGCGCTTTTTGCGGTCGGCTGAAGTGGCGAGGTTGGCTTCGCTTACTCCTTCGGGACGATGCGCAGCAATTTACCGTCGATTTCATCCGTCAACACATAAATGCCACCATCGGGACCCTGCCCCACCCACCGGATACGGTCTTCGAACTGCAGTGTTGTTTGGCCGACTATTTTACCGTTCTCAAACTCAATGCGGCGAATCTGCCGCAGGACAAGGCCGCCTGCAAACAGGTCGCCCTGCCATCGGGGAAACTCGTGGCCTGTGTAGAATGTCAATCCAAGAAAACATAAGGGTCAGGTCTTCACGGGCTGTTGCCCAAATCGAATTTTATTTGCTGACGCCGCCTCACCTTGTGCGCCAAATTTTTGGTTTTTTTCTTAAATATTTTTACAAACGTACAAACAGTAATTGATTACGTCGACTACTTATG
>Ga0209367_1011240_pt1 | contig 11902 bp, 9 predicted proteins | sample WorMetLIZISLAND2_FD_187412 | JGI IMG/M metagenome (GOLD analysis project Ga0209367, IMG submission 187412) | Marine gutless worms symbiont microbial communities from Max Planck institute for Marine Microbiology, Germany - Olavius geniculatus... ... | reverse complement strand
CAAATAACAAATAACAATTAACTGAGGGGTCGGGGAGTTTTTCAATCCCTGCTATGTCGGGCTGGGGCGAGCGCATACCCCGGACGGACACCGCGTCAGATGGCGCCGGGCGATAGAATTTTAGCTCAGACAATTGCGGAGAAACTCCCCGATTCCTCAAATAACCACCAATTGATTTTTTGCTCAATTGGGATATATGCTGACAACCATTGTCTATTACCCATCCTTTATCGCGACGTTATAGGGCAGCCGGATGCTGAAGGTGGTTCCCCGGCCCAGCTGGGAATCGACGCTTATATCGCCGTTGTGTTCCTCGATATGTTTGCGGGTAACCATCAAGCCCAGGCCGGTGCCGCGATGTCCCTTGGTGCTGAAGAACGAGGTGAACAGCTTTTTCATAACTTCCTCGTCCATGCCGGCGCCGTTGTCGATGACGTCAAATCGTATGAAATTTTCCGCTTCCCTGGCAGTCACCAGGCGCACGCGCCAGTTTTTGTTTAGATTTTCATCAAACAGGCAGGCATCGACGGCATTTGACATCAGGTTTAACAGGGCTTCATGAATGGTATCCGGATCCATCGAGACCTCGCCGATGGTGCTGTCGAATTCTTTGATGATTTCCACATGGTGCTTGCGGGCCTTATCCTGCACCAGCGCACAGACATCTTCCGCGATTTCATTGGGATCGCAGCTTTCATACTGTGGCGCTCTTTCCTTGGCGTAGGAGAGCAGGTCCATCACCAGATTCGACGTGCGGCCGACATTCCGTTTAATCATCTCCCAGCCTTTTTTAAGCTTAGCGGCATCTTCTTTCTTGATCCCGATGTCGACCAGGTAACTGCCCCCTTTAAGTCCGTGCAGGATGTTTTTGATACCATGGGCCAGTCCGGCGACGGTTTGACCAACCGCTGCCAGACGCTCGGATTTGACCAATTCCTGTTCCAGGCGCTTGATTTCCCTCAAGTCCTGAAAAAAGGCCACGGTACCCATTTGCTCATTCTTTTCCAACAAAATGGTTCCCGAACAACGCACAGGGATATGCCCGCCGGCTTTGGATCGGATGGTAACTTCCTGCCAGGGGAATTCCTTCATGTCTGTTTGGCCGGACAGGGCTTGGTTGAAGATTCGGTTGAGCTCGGCGGGAAATAATTCCGAGGCGGATTTCTTACTGATGACTTCCGAAGGCGCATAGCCGAAAATTTTTTCGGCTTCGGGATTGAAGATGACGATCTTCAACTTCTTGTCGGTGGCGACGATGCCATCGTTTGAGCTGCGAATCAGTTTGATCTGGAAATTCGAGCGCCGTTTTATCTCCCGGGTAGCCGCCTCGATTTTGTCTTCCAGGTCATGGGTGTAGGCCTTCAGCTGCCTTTTGATTTCCAGCTTTTCCCGGGCCCTTTTCAGCGCAATCGAAAGGGCTTCATCCCTGACCGGCTTGTTGATGAAGTCGGAGGCACCGTATTGCAGCGCCTCAATTGTGTTGTCGATATCGCCGTGGCCGGTGATAATGATTACTTCCGAGTCGGGCTGGATGGACTTCACCTTTTTGAGGACCTCGATGCCGTCCATTCCGGGCATTTTAATATCGGTCAGAACGATGTCCGGCTTTTCATTCTCAAAAACTTCGATCCCCTCGATCCCGCTGTGAGCCGGGATGACATCGTATCCGTCCGCTTTCAGCGACATGGAGAGAACCCTGACGATATCCGGTTCGTCGTCTATGAGTAGGATTTTGTTCATAAGCTTTTAGTGCCGAAACAAAATAAAGAGGTAAAACTCATTATATTCGAAGACTACAACCGGTTTTCAAGGTTTCAGTGTTCAGGTGTCAGCAATCTCTTAATTGAGGAATTGCGAATTCAGGGTGGAAGGATTTAGGAATTGTGAATTTAGGAACTATACTGATTCCGTCTATCTTAACAAAATCCCTCAATCCCTAAATTTCTAAATCCCTGAATCTCTATATTCCTCAATTCCTGAATCCCTTAATTCCTAAATCATTGAATTCCTGACACCTGACACCTTAAACCTCAAAATGTTTCCTAAATCCTCGATCTGGCGAATCCTTACAGTAAGCCTAACAAAGCGCAATTATGCGTCCACAGCCGGAAACGTTAGCTTGAAGGTCGTACCTTTGCCGACCTCGCTTTCGATGGCGATGTTGCCGTCGTAGTCTTTGACAATACCGTAGCTGATGCTGACTCCCAGTCCGGTGCCCTTGCCGACTTTTTTAGTGGTAAAAAAGGGCTCGAAAAGCTTGGCCTGAACCTCTTCCGACATTCCCGTCCCCGTGTCCGAGACGGTCACCGTGACATGTCGGCCCTCTAAACCCGATTTGATGGTCAGCTTTTTGCTCGCCTCCGGTCTGTCTGACCGGCTGCTTTTTTCATCCATGGCATCGATGGCGTTGGATACCAGATTGATGAAAACCTGCTCCAGACGATTGTGCTCGGCCATAATTTCCGGCAGGTCGGGATCCAGATCGAGGGTGACGTCAATTTCGTGAACTTTCAACTGGTGGCCGAGAACTTTAAACACATCTTCAACTGGCGCGTTGATATTGACTTTGCTGCGCACCGGCTCGGATTGCCGGGCAAAATCCCGGACGTGTTTGATAACCCCGGTGGCCCGCTCCACATTGGCAACGATGTCGTTGGCCATGGAGCGCAGGTCGTCATCATTGATCTTGGCGCCGCGTTTTAGCATTTTCAGGAAGTAATCGGCACATACCTGGATTACGTTCAGGGGTTGGTTGATCTCGTGTGCCATACCGGCCGCCATGACGCCCAGGGTGGTCATTTTGCCGGCTTGGATAAGCTGGGTTTCCTTCTCCACCACTTCGGTGATGTCGGTGGTGGTGGCAATAATGACATGACCGGCGCCGTATTTCGCCAGACTTACGTTTACATTGACGAAAAACGGCATGCCTCCCTTGCGGTAATGCCTCTTTTTGGTAAATAAAAGCGATTGATCTTCGCTAAGGCTTTGCAAGCCTTCAGTCAGCTCTTCGTCGGTTTCATCACCCAGCTGCAGAAAGGTAAGCTGCCTTAATTCCTTGCGGCTGTACCCGTAGCTGTCCTGGGCCCGCTGATTCATATCCAGAATCTTACAGATTTTGCTGTCGAGAATGAAAATCGGATGAGGGTCGCTGTTGAACAGGGTGCGGTATTTTTCTTCGGATTTGATATATTGTTCCTGCAGCATGGCGTTTTCGATGGCCACACCGATGCGATTGCCGATCAGCTCCAGCACATTTTTCTGCTCCTGGTCGAAATAGGTCGGGGTTTTACTTCCGATGCGAATGACGCCTAAAGTTTTCTTTTCCTTGCTGCTGATGGGGACGTATGCCACGGATACGATTTTTTCTTCTTCCAGCGGAAAAATTTCGTCGAGACAACCTTCGGGCAAATTTTCGAAGGCAGTAAACTCATTGGACTGTGCCACCCGGTGAATGATGCTGTTCTCGTTGAGAACGCGCACCTTTTTGCAGGCATTGTCGGACAGCCCCTGGCTGTGGCGCAGGGAGTATTGACCGTTTTTATCCAGCATGTAGATGCAGATGCCGTCGGCTTCCAAAAAATTTAGCAGCTCCCGCACGGCGCGGTTGATTCTTGATTCCAGATCAGCCTGAGCGTTCAACGCGCTGTAGATGGAGCACAGGGTGCTCAGCTCCCGGGTGTGGAGCTCTTTTTCCTCTTCGGCTTTCTTGTCTTCGGTTTTGTCCCACAGGGTCTCGATCGCACCAACGATAGTGCCGTCATGCCCTTTGATGGGGGCGGCGGTAAACCAGCACCATTTGCCTTCCCGGCCCAATCGCGGGAAAAATACCTCGGCCTCGTAGGCCTCTTCGATGAGCGCCGACTGGCGCCATTTCGTGCCGTACAATTTTTGGATCTCATCTTCACCGATCTGGTCCAGGATCACATCCGCCATGGTGGGGCGCTCCTGGCCCCAGAAAGGTGTGGACTGCCGGGAGGTGCCGACCATGGTTGCGGCCCTGGTACCGGTGAGGTTTTCCATGGCCTTGTTCCAGTGGGTGACGACATGGTCCCGGTTGATGACAAATGTCGGTATGGTGCTGCCTTCGATGATCTGTGACAGGGCGATTTGACTTTCGATGGATTCGCGTTCTATTTCCACATAGCGGTTGCTTCGCTGGGTGATCACCTCACCCATACGGTCGGCGAATTGTTCAAAAGAGGCATGGATGCCGGCGGGGCTGTCGCCGTTTTGGCGCAGCGCTTTGAGGGCTTTGCGCTTCTCGGTCTCGACCTGCAGCGAGGTCCATATGGTCCTGGAGTCGACGTGATCAAAAAACCTGATGTCCCTGGGTTTAGACATTTTTATCATCACGGCCAGCTTCACATCGCCGGTCAACTCCATTATAACCTGCAAATCCTCTATCTCGTAGAGGTCTCTGTAATCATCGGTGGTCAAAATCCCCAATTCTTTGGCGTACAACAGGCCTTCGGCGTGGCGGTTTTTGTCGGCCACCCCGACAATGCGAGGGCGTTGATCCTTAAAATGTTCACTGAAAAGCAGTCGCAGTAGCTGCGTGCAAAAATTGCCGCCACCCACAATGGCGATGCGGGATTTGAGCACCTCGTTTAGCACAGGATGAAGTCCTTTTGATTGATGAATGTCGATCGGCGATTGTCGTGTTGTGGAATGGTGAATGTCGATTGACCCGCCTGCGAACCGATTTGTAGTCGTCGTTTCACCCTACTATTCCATTGATGATTGATTACAGCTTACTTAACCGGCGAAGATCAATCAAGTTGATATAGTTCCTTCATTTGTCATTCGACACTCTTCATTTATCGTCTGCCGGAAGGCATTTGTCATGAAAAATCCCAACTTTGAAAATAATCATGATTCAGATTCAGAAAAAAACCAAGGTGATCACTACAAAGCTAGGGACGAGATAAATCAACGAGTATTTCAATATGTAGCCGAAAAAACTGGGCATCGGCGTACCGGCCTCTTCCGAAATGGAACGGACCATGAAATTGGGGGCATTGCCGATGTAGCTGCAGGCGCCGAAAAACACGGCCCCGGCCGAAATGGCCTTGAGGTAGATCGCGTTCTCGCTCATCAGCAGCGGTACGGCCTCGGCCTCAGGCATTCCGGCGTAGAAACTTCCCAGAGCGGTATTGAAAAAGGTCAGGTATGTGGGCGCATTGTCGAGAAAGGCCGAAAGCCCGCCGGTAACCCAAAAGTAGTGCATCGGCTGGGTCACGCCGTTAACCAGAAATGCCAGGGCGCCCTGGGAACCCGCCTTCAATATGAGCAGGCAGGGGATCATGGTGATAAATATGCCGATAAACAGATAGGCCACCTCGATGATGGGAAACCAGGTAAAGTCGTTGTCTTCCCGCAATTTCACCGACGTGGTGACCAGCGACAGGACGCCCATGACAATCAGCAATACGTCCCGAACCCAGTCCTGTATTGCCCGGTGGACGCCGAAGGTATTCAATTCGCCCCAGTCCACCATCCCGCTCATCAATACGGCAGCGACAATTCCCGCCAGGAAGAGAAAATTGTGCACGCCCTCCAGCTTCAAGGGTTGCTTGACGCCTTCCTCGGCAGGCGCCGAAACCCCCTCCTTGCGATAATAATAGGTATCGAGAACAAAAAAAATCACCAGCAATATAATGGCAACCGCCAGCATGTGAGGCATGATGTTAAACGTCCAAAAAAACGACACGCCATGCAAAAACCCCAGAAAGAGGGGTGGATCGCCCAGGGGCGTCAAAGACCCGCCGACGTTGGCAACCAGGAAAATGAAAAATACCACCATAAAGGTTCTGTTTTTGCGATAGTTGTTGGCGCGCAGGAAAGGACGAATCAACAGCATGGCCGCCCCGGTGGTACCCATCCACGAAGCCAGCACGGCGCCGATGATCAGGATGACCACGTTGACGATGGGCGTGCCCCTCAGGGTTCCCCGCAGCAGGATTCCGCCCGAAACCGTGTACAGGGACCACAACAGGATAATGAAAGGCACATAGTCGGCAAGGATTATGTGGAGAATTTCATAGAGCGCATCGCCTTTGAAAACGGCCAGAAAGGGTATGGCCAGGGTTGCAGCCCAGAAAGCGGAAATTTTTCCGAAATGATGATGCCAAAAATCCGGCATCAGCAGCGGCCACAGCGCTATGGACAGCAGCATGCAGGCAAAGGGGATACAGCTCCACAGGGGCAGAATCGGTCCCAGGTCGGGATGGCCATGGCCGTGGCCGAAATCGTATCTATCGTGCTGCGCATCCCCACTTGTCGCTCCATGAACATCTGATCGGGCGGGTGCCGTATCAGATGTCTGAGTCGTCGAAGCCAGGCTGAAAGCCGGCTGGCGGCCGCTTGCCTCATCCGATGCGAAAACCGTTGCCGAAATTGCCGTCATTGCCACTACTAAAACCGCCACTGTGTTTCTCAGACGTCTCATGTATGTGTTACCTCTGCGAATATGGAGTTGGGAAATGGAGTCTTTTTCAGGCTGCAATCCCGACCTGGGACTCAGCCGATCCCGGGACAGGAAAGTTAGAAAACGTTATCACCTCAAGTGTAGAGGCCCCGAATATTGACTCGCACGTTATCAGAGTTAGATCGGGTTTGAAAGTTATTTTTTGGGAGACAACAGCGGCTCCTGATATTTTCGAAAGTTCTCCTATATTGGTGTTTTTAGGGGGGAAATATCTGCCACCGAGATAATAAAATTTGACCTGTCATCGATATTGACCTATATTAATCCACACCGGCTGGCATCGGTCAACGAGCTGTTCTTCGCCGCATGCAGAACTTGTCTTCCGGCAAACGAGAGCCGTCGTTGAGCGAATAGCGCTTACCTGAATGTTATTTCGCCACCAGCGCGATCATGCATAGTTTCCAATTGGTTTGTGCTCTTTTGGGGTAGTACGGTAGTCGTACTCAGTCCCAAAAGCTCATTTCCGACAATTTTCCGACCCTCGCCGTCCGCTTTGTACCGTTGCCGGCGACAAGGGCAGGGTGTAACCCTGGTCTTTTTTCCGCCTCATTTTGTCCTAAATAGAGGAGATTCGGATATGAAAATCATCCCAAAGATCTATCTGGCGGGCTTCCTATGGTTGTTCTTCGTTTCCGGAGTCGCCGGTTCCGACACCAAACCCCCGGCCGAAGGCGGTGAGTTGCCGTCGATCGATCTTGATGCCCCCCGGCTTGCCGAGCATCAACAGTATCTGGGCATCGGTGGGAAAAAAACATTTACCATCCCCGAAATACAAGCCGAAGTTGTTTTGGTTGAAATATTCAGCATGTATTGACCCTTTTGCCAGAAGGAGGCTCCTTCTGTGAATGAGATGTTTCGCAGGATCGAAAGTGACGCTGCGCTGAAGGGCAAAGTCAAATTGATCGGTATCGGTGTCGGCAACTCGGCTTTTGAAGTCAACCACTTTAAAAAGACCTATGAAGTTCCCTTCCCGCTGTTTGCGGATGGTGACTTTGTTATTCACAAAAAGTTGGGCGAGGTGAGAACGCCTTATTTTTTGGGAGTGAAAATACTTTCCGATGGCGGCCACCGGGTTTATTATTCCAGACTCGGCGGCGCCCGGGACGCCGATGCCTTGTTGAAAAAGCTGCTAAAGGGATCCGGTTTGAGGTAGAGAACGGGTTGCGGGTCTCTCGATTGCGGATTCTAGATTTTGGATTTCAGATTAAAAATGCGTTACACAGTACGGGTTTGTGGGCATAGCGCTTAGGGCATAGGGCATAGCGCAAAGGGCATGGGGAAGCGACAGGGCGAGTGCGGGACGAGATTTCTGTCCTCCGACATCTGACATCTGTCTTCTGACGGTTGGTTGCGGGTCACGGGATGCGGGCTGCGAGGTGCGAATTGCGCGTCACGGGCTCTCGATATGTGATTACAGGGATTAGAGGTTGAGAACTGATAGCCCGGGCACAGGGCAATTTCGGCACAAATCCGGCACCATCCCTTCTTATTGAGTTGGCCGATGTCAAGGGTAAAGGAGCTGAAAATTATGAGAACTTTATATTCAATCGGCATGATTGCCAATTTTGTACTGGTATTATGGATTGCGCCGGGATTTGGTGCATCGGCCGCCTATAAAGACAACATATACAATCCGGGACAGTTGAAACTCATTGACAGCCGATTAAAGGTTAAAATCGGCGATCCCGCCCCTGATTTCACCCTGCCTTCCGTTGCCGGGGAAGATGTTACCCTGGGCCAGTTCAGGGGCGAGAAACATGTCGTCATCTCCTTCGTGCCGGCGGCCTGGACGCCGGTCTGCTCCGACCAGTGGCCGGGCTACAACATCGTTAAAGATATGTTCGACCAAAACGATGCCGTTTTGTTGGGAATTACGGTGGACAATATTCCGACGCTTTTCGCCTGGACCCAGCAAATGGGTAAATTATGGTTCCCTGTGCTTTCGGATTTTTGGCCCCACGGGGCGGTTGCGGACAGCTACGGCGTGCTGCGGTCGGACGGTGTTTCCGAACGTGCCCTGATTTTTATTGATAAACAGGGCATTATTCGCGATATTCAGGTAAGCGACATTAACAAACGGCCCGACCTGGAAAGCTGTGCCGTCAGTCTCGAGAAAATGAATCAGTAATCGGGGCTGCTCACTGATTGCCGGTCGCTGGTCACTGGCTACTGGTTACTGGTCGCTGGTCTCTGGTCTCTGGTTACTGGTCTCTGGTCTCTGGTTACTGGTCTCTGGTCTCTGGTCTCTGGTTACTGGTCGCTGGTTGCTGGTCACTGGTTTCTGGCCACTGGTCGCTGGTTTCTGCTCACTGATCACTGATCACTGACCACTGATAACTGGTCACTGGTTACTGGCAACCAAGATGGAAAAAGCAACGGGTCTATGGCTCCTGAATTTTGGACTCGGTGCCGACCGCCCGATCGATCGGGTGTGACCACCTCCCGGCTATTATGGGCGGAAGGCGAAAATTATGAAATTTAGAAATTCAAGCATTTCCTCTTCCGCCTTCCGCCTTCCGACTTCCAATTTCGTTTGCCTCTTATTTTTTTTTGTGATCTTGGGGGGCAGCCTTTTATCAGGTGCTAGATCTGAGGCCGGAGAAGTGGCTATCATCCAGCCGATTTCGGAGGCCTCTCTTGACGAGTTGATCGTCAATAAGGACAATTCACAGATTGTCAGTTTCATGGCGGCCTGGTGCGGACCCTGTATCGACGAGCTGCCGGCCTTGAACAATTTGTACCGCAAATACAGGCATCGGGGCCTGAACCTGATCGGGATCAGTATCGATCTGGAGGGCGCGGCAGCCATGCAGCCGGTGATAAACAGGCTCAAAATAGAATTTCCGGTCTACTGGTACGGGGAAAAAGCGGTCCAGAAATTTGAGCTGGCTGCGATCCCCCTGCTGCTGATAATCAAGCAGGGCGAAATCGTCGAGAGACTGCCCGGGCGCAGGACCGAGGAATCATTGGAAAAGAAAATTCTGGGAATTCTAAACTGAATGTTGCTCAAGAAAAGAAACAAGGTTATCGCTTTGATGAGCCTCTGGCTTCTGGCCGCAGCCTGTTGCGCTGCGGGGCCGACGGTCAGGCAGGACGCCTCAACCGATGCGCAAAATGGCGATCTGGTTCGGGTATCCATTTACCAACTCGTGGTTGACCCGTCGAGCCAGCAACCGGTGGTCTCCCTTGCAGATGCGGGTGAGAAGCGCGCTCTGTTTATCTGGATCGGCCTCGCCGAAGCCCGTGCGATCTACTCGGAGATCGAAGGAATTGAACACTCGCGCCCGCTTACACACGACTTGCTGGAAAAAATTATCCAAAAGGCCGATGGGGTGATTCACCATATCGTCATCACTCATTCCCAGGATAACATTTACTACGCAACGATCTTTTTGCAAAAGGGGGATAACCTTGTTGAAATAGACGCCCGACCAAGCGACTCCCTTGTCATGGCCCTTAAATTCGACGCACCTGTGTACGTATCCCGGAATTTGTTCGACAAGATGTCCCAACCTTTGGAATTGCGGGCCAATATAGAGGAATCATACGGCCTTTCCCTGCAGGAACTCACACCTGACCTTGCCGAGTACATGGCCTTCGAGTTGAAGAAAGGTGTCTTGGTTTCAGGTGTACGCGAGGGGAGCAGGCGGCGAAAGACGGGATACGGACGGGGGATATCATCGTGGCGGTCGCAGGTCGGACCGTCGAGGATCTACCCTTTTTTCGGCAAGCCTTCACCGGGGACAAAGATCCCCTGAGCATCAAAATATACAGACACAATCAATTTCAGACGCTGACAGTCCATCCTGATTAGAGGTGGTTTTTTGCAAATCGCCCACCTGGGTTGCAGGCAACCCGGGATCGCCTCTTCGGCCTTGGATTTATCCACGGCCGCTAACCACCGCCTCGCAAGCACCTGCCAAAATAAAGCATTGCTGCCGACAAATAGAGGCGCCAACATTTTTTCTCGCAAAGGAGGCCAGGATATGGATTTTTCAAATCTTTTAGAAAAAGTGTATGAATTGCTCACGGTTTACGGACTCAAGGTCGTCGCTGCCATCATTATTTTTATCTTGGGTCGATGGGCGGCGCGGGGAATTTCCACTTTTATAAAAGGGATGTTGACCAAAAGTAAAACCGATGAGACCCTCGTAAAATTCGTGGGTAGTTTGAGCTATATCGCCTTGCTGGTTTTTGTCATCATTGCCGCTATAAATCAGTTGGGGGTTCAAACTACGTCTTTCATAGCCGTGTTGGGTGCGGCCGGCCTTGCCATCGGTTTGGCGCTGCAAGGCTCATTGGGAAATTTTGCAGCCGGAATTCTCATGATCATTTTCAAACCTTTCAAGGTCGGCGATTTTGTAGAAGGGGCCGGTGTTGCCGGGGTCGTGGAAGAAATTCAGATTTTTACCACCCAACTGGCAACTCCGGACAACAAAACCGTTATCGTGCCCAACGCCAAAATGACGGGGGACAATATCACCAACTACACCATGAAAGGCACCCGGCGGGTGGATTTTGTTTTCGGCATTGGTTATGAGGATGATATCGATAAGGCCCGGCAGGTGATCGAACGCATCATCGATTCCGATGAGCGCGTGTTAAAAGAACCGGGCCCGATGGTGGCCGTTTCGGAGCTGGCCGACAGCAGCGTGAATTTTACGGCACGGGCCTGGACGAAAGCAGCCGATTACTGGCCATTTTATTTTGCGACTACCGAGAAGGTGAAAAAGCAGTTTGATGCCGAAGGAATCAGCATTCCTTATCCGCAGCGCGACGTTCATGTATATGAACACAAGGAAGGATAGGGGGCGTGGGGAGATCGGAATTCGGAATTCGGAATTCGGAATGCGGAATGCGGAATGCGGAATTCGGAATGGCGAAGGCGGAATGAGATAAACGGCGCAAGTCATAGGGTAAATGGCTTAAGGCCGATGATTCTGTCCTTTTAGCATTTTACCTCGCGCCGTGAGCCCTATGCACTGCACCATACACCCTATCACCAGATGACAGAGAACAGAAGACAGACGACAGATGATAAATGTCAGCTTCGTGAGCCGAAAATCGAAGGCCGAAAGCCATATCCGTCCTTGCACCGCTAACCTCGACCCGACACCCTGGACCTTATACCCTATACCCTTAACCCTTTTAGTTGTCCGAAACCAGGATCCAGCAACGAGCATCAAGCAACCAGTGAGCAACCGAGAACATGGGTAACACATAAACCGGGAACATAGGTAACACTTTAATTCATATAATCTGTGCTGACAGTGTCCGGCATCTGGCATCTGGTACCCAGCATCCGGTATCCGGTACCCGGTATCCGGTACCCGGTATCCGGTATCCGGCATCAAGGATCGCGTATCCAGCATCCGGTAGCGACAACATCATGACGCCTTGGCAGCCTCCCCCAGG